>Ga0351920_1148_pt1 | contig 13761 bp, 8 predicted proteins | sample BONcelHT113001C8_FD_206854 | JGI IMG/M metagenome (GOLD analysis project Ga0351920, IMG submission 206854) | Enriched cells from coal bed in the Powder River Basin, Montana, United States - BONCAT cells T11 rep2 HSBNCT.T11.300.1.C8 ... | reverse complement strand
CATTGCGGTAGAAACTGCAATGTTGATCGCTGGTAAAGCGTTTCCAGGCAAGCTTGATCCCATGGTTTTCGTTTTCGCCCAGCCATGCCGGTGCCGTTGGGCTTTCAATCTGGTCAAAGGACTGATAGCGGTGTGCCCAGAATTGATTCCACCAAGCATCATTGAGCGCTTCAATGCTGCCGTAGCGCGCCTTCAGCCATTGCCGAAACGCCTGCTGGCATAAGGGGCAGTGGCACTCGCCGCTGTATTCGTTGGAGATGTGCCATACGCCCAACGCGGGATGCTTCCCGTACCGCAGCGCCAGCTGTTCATTCATATGAGCAACTTTGGCACGGTAGACGGGGGAAGTCATGCAGTGATTATGCCTGCCGCCGTACAACTGTTTTTGCCGAAGGTGATTCACACGCAGCACTTCGGGATATGTTTGGGCAAGCCACGGCGGCCTTGCGCCGCTGGGCGTTGCCAGAATCGCTTTGATGCCGTTGTGCGCAAGCATATCCATGACATCATCCAACCATGCAAAATCATAGTGTCCTTCCGACGGCTCCAGATGTGACCAGCTGAAGATGCCGACGGAAAGCGTATTGATGCCGGCTTCGCGCGCCAGAACCATGTCTTCCTTCCAGATGGTTTCCCTGTCTTTAAGCCACTGTTCCGGATTATAGTCGCCGCCATGTAACAGAACCGGCATACCTTTCATGATGGATGGATACTGAGCCATTGCCAATACGCTCCTTTGGTTATGATATGGGGGAGAAAAGCACCTTCGCGGTGTCCTTCGTTCCTTAACGTTTGCTGGCTTCATCCAACAGTGCAGCGACAACTGTCGGGCTATTGCAGGTGCGTGTTTTGCGATCAAACAGACCAAAGAGTTCATCTCCGCCGTCGGCAAAGTAGTTGTTATCCCACCATACGCACGGTATGCCCAACTCATTGGCGCACGCCACAAACGTTCTGGTAAACTTGACGCGCTCGGCATCGTTGACGGTTTTGCCATCCGGCAAATGCTTTGCAACGGCGCCGAACTCGGTCATCATTATGGGCAAGCCATGCGGAACCGCGTACCGCTTGATGTCCAGAAACATCTCCCGTACTTCGTCGCGTGCCTTTTCATCAAAGAAAGCCGTATCTTCCTGCGTGTTGCGGCTGAAGGCGAAGCGATCCGGCACATATGCGTGAATGGTGTAGATCAACCGTTCATCTTTGGGGGCGATAAAATCGCGCAGGCAATCGGGCAGCGGGCGTGCAGCCAGCCCCGGGATGCAAAGCCAACGGGTGGCGTTATTGCCGCCCATTTCCCGTACCGTGCGCACGAAGGTGTGGTTGAGCGCGTTAATCGCGGCGCGTACATTGCGGTTGCCGCTGCCTTCGTTGCAGTTTTCCCCGTCAATCAGGTTGGGTTCATTGGTACCCTGCAACAAAAGCGCATCGCCGATATCGGAGAAAGCCGCGGCAATCTGCTGCCACAAACGGCGGTATTTCGGCAATGTATCGACCAAGGTGCTCAGTTCGGGATGCAGCCATGGATTATCGTGATGTACGTTGAGCATCACGGACATACCCGCATCCAGCCCCCATTGCACAACCTGGCGAACTCTCGCCATCCAGGCCGGATCCACCGGATAATCCGGCGCTGGACCCATGTGCGCGCCCCACGTGACGGGGAGGCGCAGCAGATCAAACCCGGCATCGGCATACATTTGCACAATTTCTGCTGTGATTCTTGGGTTTCCCCAGCAAATTTCCGTATCAGACGCGCTCTCTTTGAATGCGTCCAGACTATTGCCCAGGTTGATGCCGCACTTGTACATGGATAAGGGTGTTTTCATAACGCTCGCTTCCTTTGATCTAAAATTTTTATCGGGAATCATCTCTCTGGGGGAAGCATACGCTGTGCAATTGCTTTTTTCAATGTGTAAAGCTATAATTCTGGATGATGAATTCTTTGTTTTGGAGGGCTGTCATGTGAAGGTTGTTCTTGTCGACGATGAACAGTGGATCGTAACCGGTCTGGCGCGCATCCTGAGCAAACAGTATCCGGGCATAGAGATTCAAGCATACACGAATCCGCAGGAGGCGCTGGAAGCAATCAGCATCAACATGCCGGATCTGTTGATTACCGATATTCGCATGCCGCAGATGAATGGCTTGAAGCTGATTGAGCAGGTGCGGGAACTGGGGCTACGCTTCTATGCGGTGCTGACGGGGCTTGACGATATCGAACTGGTCAAGCAGAGCGTATGGCTCAAGGTTTCAGAGTATTTAACGAAACCCGTCAACAAAGCCGAGTTGTTCCGGCTGGTGGATCATGTGCGGGAACGATTGGCGGAGATGCAACGCAGAGCGGCGGAAGAATTGCCGGGCGTGTTGCGCCTGTGCGCGGTTTACGGCAGTGAGGATGCGGCGCTGAATGCGCTGGCAGGAGAATACCGCACGGCGTTGGTGGTTCGCTACAAGGAGAAGCAAGCGGCGCTGCCGCCTGAGATCGCCGAGCATTTTTCACTTTCGGTAGAGCTGTGGAAGCTGGACCAAAGCTGCTGGTTGTATTTGGCCAAACAGGCAGCGCCGAGTAGCTTGGAAACAATGCTTGAGCGCGTTGAAACCATTTTGAGTTTCGAGGCGGCCCCGTTTGACCCGGCGTATCTGCATCAGCAATTTGCGCATACGATGAGCGATGGGGATGGCCAGCCATGCAACGCCGTGGCCTTGTTTTGCTCCACGCCGCCGCGGTATCTGGAAGCTGCCCAATGCCTGCTCAAGCATATGACGCCGGAAGGAAACCCGCCAATGGCGCTGGATACGTTTTGCACAGCCGTGAGCCTGCGGTTGCCATTCCGTCGCGTGGTGGAGATTGCCGATGCATGTATGCGCAATCAGATGGACGCGCACGCGCTGGCAGATGTGCTGTGTTCACTGCCACCGTTAGTCACGCCGCATTCTGCGGACGTCCGGTTAACGATACACTGGGTACAATCCCATTATAGGGAGTCGATTACCCTTGCGCAAGCCGCGACCAATGTTTATTTGCAAGCCAATTACTTTACAACGCTGTTCCGGAAGGAAATGGATGTAAGCTTTATCCAATACTTGAACGAACTGCGGGTAGATATGGCCTGCCGATTCATTTTGGAAAACCCCGACGCATCGTTTGAGGAAGTGGCGCAGCGTAACGGTTTTGTTTCGCTGCGGCATTTTTACACCATGTTCAAGAAGTACGCGAAGCAGACGCCGGGGATGTATCGCCATTTTGTTCTTGAGACGGGATTTGCTCGCTGATCACAAGCCACAGGGTGCACACGGAGCCTTGCGAGGGCGTGCTTTCCAGCGTGATGCCAGCTTCAGGGCCATAGAACATGCGCAACCGTGTATTGACATTCAACAAACCGATGCCGCCGCGTGTATTGCTGATGGGCTGGTTGGCAGTTAAGGCCTCGTGGATTTCCTGAAGTCGTTCTGCGGTAAACCCGGCGCCATCGTCTTTCACACGTAGATAGATGCCCTTTTTATACACACCGGACGAGATTTCGATACGTCCCGGTGTTTTTCGTTTTTGGAAGCCGTGCTTGATTGCATTTTCGGCAATTGGCTGCAACAAGAAGCGTGGGCAGCGAACCTGTGCGATATCCTCCGGCACAGGGTCGATGGTGTACGTCAGTTTGCCGTTCATGCGCATCGCCTGCAATTGCAGGTACAGCTGCACATGTTCAAGCTCGGTACGTACTTCGCCGGTGGAAGTGGTATCGCTGATGCTCAGATGAAGCATGCGGCCAAGCGCATAAAGCATATCGGCGACTGGCTCATCATCGTTGCTCTCTGCCATCATCCGAAGGTTCTCAAGGGTATTGTAGATAAAATGAGGCTGGATTTGCGCGGCAAGCATATCATAGGCGGCGCGTTGGGACGCCATTACTTCTTCCTCATTGAGGCGTGTCAGTTCTGTAATGCGGCGCAGCATGGTGTTAATGGATTCGGATAGGCTGGCGATTTCATCATTCCCGCGCACTGTCACGGCCAACGGAACAGAGCGTTTGCCAAAGTTGTTAAGCTCCAGTGATTCGCAGTCTTGAGACAGCTGCACGACGCGCAGCGCAATCCCCTTGACAAAGGTGATATAGGAGATAAAAACACTGCCGAAAACCAGCACAAGGCATAGAAGCAATATCAGCAACAGACGGTTCCATGGAAGCTGCACACTACCCATTCGTTGATAGGATACAAACATGATGGGCAGCGTTTCACTGCGGATAACATAGCCGACCTGTTGATCATTGAGCGCCGTATAGCCCTCGGCACCCTTCTTTGCAAGCATGAAAAACAGGTCATGCTGCCAGGGCGTCAAGGCTTCGGGAACAAACATGAGCGTTTGATCCGCAAAGAAAACAGCGGCATTTTGCTTCAGGATCGAGCTGATATAGGTGGTGGACTCCGTGATGATGCTGGAGGAAGGCGTAAACCACAGCACAGCCTGCTGGGATTGAAACCCGGTAAACTGATAGTAGAAGAATGCTTTGGGATGAAAAGGATCGCTCAAATCAAATGCCCACATCCGGTTTTTCCCGCGGAAATGCGTTACCAGGCCAGTCACATCGATATCTTCCAAGGTCGTTTGAGGAAGTATCCGGATATCGTGCGTGGGCAGGTAGCGGTTGTAAGCATACATCAGCAGATGATAGATGTGTGCCTGAAATAAGGCATCCTGCGCCTCTCCCGGTTCCATTGCCACATATTCGCGAACGTATTTGTTGCCCGAAAACGTATTGGCCATCGATTCCAACTGCCGGATGCTCGTATCCAGCGCTTGAACAATATAACGGCAATACTGGTAAGATGCGACAGCCGTATCGTTCCGGCTTTCTTCTGTAAGCTGATTGACAATCAGGATAGTGCATAAAAATACGGGCACGATGATCATGATGATTTGTGTCGTGATCGCCTTTGTTCGTATACCAAGATGCTGCCATTGTTTCCTGAGCGCAAATGTCAAGAGAAATCCCCCTTGCTGCAAGTAGTGTGTGAAATGCATACGCGCTGTGAAAGTGAACATCAGAGATATGCGCATCACAACCAAAGAAATCATCATTGACCCGACGTTTCCTGATTGGCTAAGATTATACCACAAAGCACATGGATTTGGAGCGGGTGCAAGAATAGATGGGAGCGAATCACATGAAATCATCGCGACTCGTCGCCAGGGATGGTTTGCGACACGGCATACCGGAGAAGTACAAGCTATTTTTCATGCTGTTACCTTTTTTGGTACTGGTATTGATTTTCTCGTACCTTCCGCTGTTAGGCTGGCGATATGCGTTTTATATTTTCAAGCCCGGTTTTTCATTGGAGCAATCCCAGTTTGTTGGCTGGTATTGGTTTGAATCTATTGTTTCCAATAGCTATCAAGTTGCCGAAATCACGCGCGTAGTCGTCAACACGCTGGCCATCTCGGGGCTGGGTCTCTTGGTGAATTGTATTGCACCTATCTTTGCCATTCTACTCAATGAGATTCGCTGCCGTAAATTCCGCACAAGCGTACAGATATTGACGACATTGCCAAACTTTATCTCTTGGGTGCTGGTGTACGCGGTGGCGTTTGCGCTTCTCAATGTGAATAACGGGATGGTCAATCAGGCGCTGCTGGCATTGGGTTTGATTGACAAACCCCTGAATATACTGGCGTCCAGTAAGAATGTATGGCTTACCATGACGCTCTGGTCTATGTGGAAAGGGCTTGGGTGGAGCGCCATACTTTACCTTGCGGCCATTGCAGGGATTGATCAGGAGCTGTATGAGGCCGCCAAGGTGGATGGCGCCAGCCGCTTCCGGCAGACATTGCATATCACGTTGCCGGGCATTGCCCCAACATTCCTCGTGCTGTTGGTAATGTCCATTGCGAATTTGCTCAACAATGGCATGGATCAGTACTACGTGTTCCAAAACGCCATCAACAAATCAAGTATCGAGGTTCTGGATTTGTACGTATACAACATTTCGATCCTGGGCGGCAGTTTCTCCTTTGGCACAACGGTATCCATGCTCAAGTCCATCATCAGTTTGGGATTGTTGCTGGTGGCAAATGGCGCCGCCAAGATTATCCGCGGTTCCTCCATTTTTTAGCAGGAAGGAGAAGTATGATGCACACAAAACGTACGATTCCCGCAAACCGACACAGAAGGAACAGAACCTCCGTAGGCGCGTTTGCGTTTCATTTGATCAACTATACATTCTTCTTTCTGTTTACGCTCTTATGCATTTACCCGTTCTACTATATTTTCATCAACACCATATCAGACAATCAGCTGACGGCGCGGGGACTGGTAACGCTATACCCGATTGGCATTCACTTTGAAAATTATGGTCAGGTCATGAAAATCCCAGGGCTTTCCACGGCAGCGCTGGTTTCCGTTGGCCGTACAGTGCTGGGCACGATGCTCACCGTGTTTGCATCGGCATTTGTCAGCTATCTGGTAACAAAACAGAAAATGTGGATGCGCAGCTTCTGGTATCGTTTTATCGTGATTACGATGTACTTTAACGCGGGGATTATCCCCTGGTACATCCTGATGATGAACCTGGGGCTTACCAATAACTTTTTCGCCTATGTTCTGCCCGGCATTGTATCGCCATTTTGCGTGGTGCTGGTGAAAACCTATATCGAGTCGATTCCAGCGGCGATGGAAGAAAGCGCGCAGATTGATTCCGCCGGGTACTGGGTGCGCTTCACGCGTATCATCCTGCCGCTGTGCCTGCCGATTCTGGCTACGGTAACGGTGTTTTCCGCCGTATGGCAATGGAACATGTTTCAGGACACGCTGTTCTTAATGACGGATCGCAAACTGTATACGCTGCAATTTGTCCTGTACCGTTACATCAATCAATCAACCGCTTTGGCGACCATTATCAAGAATACACAGGGCGCTGTAACCATTGACCTGAGCGCTGTGCAGACGCCTACCTCTGTACGGATGACCGTTACGATGATCGTCGTGGCGCCGATACTGTTTGTATACCCATTCTTCCAGCGATATTTTGTGGGCGGTATTATGATTGGCGCGGTAAAAGGATAATGCAACGGGATAACCCGTTCATTGGATAAGAAAGGAAGGATACCATGAAAACGAAGAAGTACCTATCTCTGTTGATGGCACTTGTCATGGCGCTGGGCGTTATGCTGCCGGTCACATCGCTGGCCAGTACGGCTACCGATGAGTATTGGGAAATCCAAATCTATTCGGAACTGGCAAACTACTCTGGCTTACAGACGGGCTGGCTTGCCAAATTGCTGAAGGATAAGTTCAACGTTGGCTTTAACATCATCTCCAGTACGGAGGGCGGCAGTGACCGCTTTGCTACGCAGATGATCTCCGGAGAATTGGGCGATTTGGTATTCCTCAGCGAGAATAATTCTCAGGAACACTTGCAGAAAGCCATTGACGCCGGCCTGATACTGGATATGGCCGCCGATGGCCTGTTGGATACCTACGCCCCCAACATTGCCGAAAACTATCCGCTGGTGCTGTATAGAGCCCGGCAACAGTTTGGCGATGGTGAGAAGGTGTATGCAATCGGCGCGCAGGCCGTGCCGACGACGCAGAAGCTGGAAATCGACGGCGGAACGGATTCCTGGTGGGGCCCCTATGGTCGTTGGGATTTGTATGCGCAGCTTGGCTATCCGGAAATCAATGACATTGAAGACCTTGTTCCCGTGCTTCAGGCGATGCATGATCTGGAGCCTGTGAACGCGGATGGTGAATCCGTTTACGCCATGAGCCTGTGGAAGGATTGGGACGGCTCTAATATGATGGCCGGTTCCGCTTTCTATGCTATCTTCGGGTGGGATGCCTACCAGTATGTGTTTGCACATGCTACAGAGGATAAAACCGTAGAACTGCTGGAGGATAACAGTATCTATCTGCGGACGTTGAAACTCTATTATGACCTGAATCAATTGGGTTTGTTGGATCCTGACTCCATTACGCAGACGTTCTCCGAAGTGACGACCAAAGAACAGACGGGTCGCGTTCTGTTTAGCTGGTTTAACCCCATTAAAACCAACTTCAACACGCAGGAGCGTTTGAGCGAAGGCAAAGCTATGCTGCTGCTTCCGATGACTACCCAAACGAACTATGGTTATACCGCCAAACCCTACGGTTACCCCCGTACGGTTTCTATCGGCGCGAACTGTAAGTATCCGGAACGCGCGATGGAGATTATCAACTGGGTGTTCTCCGATGAGGGCATGATGGAACTCTATAACGGACCCAAAGACGTCATCTGGACGTATAACGAAGCGGGTGAGCCCGTTTTCACAGAACTTGGCTGGGCAACGTACTATGACCAGATGTATGAAATGCCTCAAGAGTTTGGCGGCGGCACCTTCTTTGAAGGTTCCAACAAGGGCTTCTATACCACCCCGAACGAGAACTTCACCCTGGCATCGACCGGCTATCCGACCATCCACAGGTTGTGGCCAAGCGTGCTCAATAAGGATATGGCGCCTATCGTCAAGGACTGGAGCGATCACATGGGCGGCGCGCTTACGAGCATCCAGGCGCTGCAAAATCGCGGCAACATCCTGACGACCGTCAACCAAGCTGTGTTCTCGACCGAGCCGGCGATCATGATGGATGAGATGCTGCAGCAGAAATTCAACCAGATTGGTACAGTAATCGTGCAATACAGCTGGAAGATGGTTTATGCGGCGGATGATGCTGAATTCAACATGCTGCAGGCTGAAATGATTGAAAAAGCCAAAGGCCTTGGATATGACGAGGTGGTAGCTTACGATCATCTGCTTGTGGAACAGGTCTACCGTGCCCGTAAGGAAATGCTGGAACAAATCGGCGATTAACACGCTGATGACTTGATACCCTCCATTTCTTCTCCCGCCGCCTGTTGCGGCGGGAGAAGATTTCATACAAGGAGAATTATGCAAAAGTGGTTTCATGAGGATCCCTCCGTGCTGCATGTCGGGACGGAAAAGAACCATGGCTATGCCATCCCGTTTGATCCGCGGGAGGATTGTTTTTCGCCCCGGGAGAACTCTTCCCGTATGGTTTTGCTGAACGGCGTTTGGGTTTTCAGCGGCTTTCAAAGCTTGGATGACGTACCCGAGAATTGGGTAAACATGCCGCTTTCCGGTTCCATGCCGGTGCCCGGCAATTGGGAGCTGAACGGGTTCCTGAAACCGATGTATACAAACATCCGCTATCCGTTTCCCTACGACCCGCCGTTTGTGCCGCGTGAAAATCCCGCGGGTGTATATCGGCATACCTTTCATATGGATCTATCGCAAGGGATGCGCTGGATGCTGCACTTTGAAGGGGTAGATAGCTGCTTTTACCTGTACCTGAACGGGCTTTTCGTGGGCTACAGTCAAGTAACACACAACACCAGCGTGTTTGATGCAACACCTTACTTGCGGCAGGGCGAAAACACGCTGTCGCTGCTGGTACTCAAGTGGTGTGATGGCAGTTATTTGGAAGATCAGGACAAATGGCGCATGTCGGGTATTGTTCGGGATGTTTATTTTTTGAAGCGTCCTACGCAGCATATCCAAGACCATCAGGTATCAACGCGTTTCGTTCGTGACGGCGTGGATATCACCGTACGCGTTGACGCGCAATGCGACGTTGCGCTGTCGCTGTTTGATCCGCACCGTAATTTCATCGACCATGTTGAAACCAAACAGGGGCAGGCGGTTTTCCATGTGCCTTCGCCCGTTTTGTGGAACGCGGAGAACCCTGCGCTGTACCATCTGGTGCTGGCGACGCAGGATGAGCAGATTGGCGAGCGGATAGGCTTGCGTGCGATAAGCGTGCAAAACGGTGTGTTGATGCTCAATGGCATGCCCATCAAACTGCGTGGTGTGAATCGACATGAAAGCGATCCGCACACGGGCGCTTGTATTGATCATGAACAGGCGCTGGCAGATTTGCTGCTGATGAAACAACACAATATCAACGCCATCCGTACGGCGCACTATCCGCCTGCACCGATATTTTTGCAGATGTGTGATACGCTGGGCTTTTATGTGATTGATGAAGCCGATGTCGAATCGCATGGCTGTGTGGAGGCATCGCTGACGACGGATGACCATTTTGATTACTCCGGCATTGCCTTGCTTGCCAACCGTCCGGAATATGAGGAATCCATCCGCGACCGAATAGAAGGGATGGTTGCCCGCGACCGCAACAGGGCGTGCGTGCTGTTTTGGTCGCTTGGAAACGAGAGTGGGTACAGCGAGGCGTTTGAGCGCATCGCCAGGCAGGTTAAGCAGCTGGATGCGGAGCGGCTGGTGCATTACCAGAGCCTTCACTTGCTCAAAGGCGCGCCGATACCGGATGATGGGGCGGATGTGCTGGATGTGGTTTCAGAAATGTACCCATCGCCGGAATGGATGGATGCGTTTTTACAAAAAACTACGGAGACACGCCCTCTGCTGCTGTGTGAATACAGCCATGCCATGGGCAACGGCCCCGGCGATCTGGAGGCGTATTGGCAGCGCATCAATCAGGAGCCGCGTTTGGCGGGCGGCTGTGTTTGGGAGTGGTGCGACCATGGCATTGCCAACGGGCTGCGCGATGATGGACAGACCCGTTATGCATATGGCGGTGATTTTGACGAGCCGATTCACGATGGCAACTTCTGTCTGGATGGGCTGGTATATCCGGATCGCAAACCGCATACAGGACTCAAGGAACTGAAGAGCATCTATCGTCCTGCGCATGCGGCGCTGGTCGATGGGAATTCGGGCACGTTTCGTTTGACAAACCGCCTGTCCTTCACGCGCGCGGAGGATGAGATCACCTGCCGATACGAGCTGACCAGCATGGGCATGGTGCAAAAAACCGGCGAGGTATCGCTTTGTCTGCCGCCGCTGGGCACACAGGAAATCACGCTGCCAGCGCTGCAAGACGCATGCGGAGAGGGTATATATGTACGGTTTCTGTATTTGGCGCGACAGGCAAATCGTTGGCAACAGCAAGGGGATACGCTGGGGTTTGACCAAATTGCTCTGATGCCGCAAATAAACCCTTATACCATCGTGGCATCGGGAAATGCTCCGCAGGCAAAGCGGGACGTAGCGGGCATCACGATCACCGGGGATGGGTTTGTGTACAGCATCGATGGAAAAACCGGATTGTTCAGAGAATGGCAAATCGGCGGGCAGGCGTTGCTGACGCGGCCGATGGCGTACAACACCTATCGAGCGCCGACGGATAACGATGCCAACATCCGTAAAGAATGGGATCGCTTCCATCTGTGTTCGCTGACGCCGAGGGTTTATCAAATGGATGTATCCCGGGATGCGGGAGCTGTACGGGTAGAAACATCGTTGTCGCTGGGGTGGTTGAGCCACCATCCAACCCTGCGGCTTCAAACGGTTGTTACAGTGTTCGAGAATGGAGAAGTGGCGATGTCCATACGCGCCACGGTGGAGGAGAAACATCCGCCGCTGCCACGCTTTGGCATTCGACTTTTCCTTCCACAAACCATGGAACAGGTGACGTATTTAGGATACGGCCCTTTTGAAAGCTATTCGGATAAGCGGAAGGCCAGTTACTTTGGTCAGTTTTGCGCAACAGTGTGGGATTTGCATGAGGATTATATTCGCCCGCAGGAGAATGGTTCGCATTTCGGCTGCCGCCGTCTCGTGCTGTCCGACGGAGAACGCTCTGTACTCGTAAACGCCGGAAGCGAACCGTTTTCTTTCAACGCATCGCACTATACCCAGGAAGAATTGACCCAAAAAAGGCACAACGATGAATTGATACCCTCCGGAGAAACCATACTATGCCTGGATTACAGGCAGGCAGGCATTGGTTCCGCCAGTTGCGGCCCCACGCTCGCGCCGGAACACCAGATCAAAGAAAAACAATGGAGCTGGGATATTTGCCTGCATCCCTCCCTCCATGCGCAGGAAGGTGGAACACGGTAATGAGTATCGATCAACGATTGGTGCAAATCACGCCGCACGAGCGGCAGGTTCGTTTTCAACAGGTTGAGTTTTACGCGTTTATCCACTTTACAGTCAATACCTTTACGGATATGGAATGGGGAGATGGAAGCGAAAAACCAACTATCTTTAACCCTGCGCGGCTTGACGCCCGCCAGTGGGTGGCTGCCGTCAAGGATGCCGGCATGAACGGACTGGTGCTCACATGCAAACACCATGATGGTTTCTGCCTATGGCCATGCCGTTATACGGAGCACACGGTGGCAGCCAGCCCGTTTCGGGAAGGCAGGGGTGATGTGGTGCGTGAGGTTTCGGATGCTTGCCGTGAGGCGGGGCTGGAGTTTGGGGTATACCTCTCGCCGTGGGATCGCCACAGCGCTTTATACGGGCAAGGAAAGCCCTATGATGATTACTTTGTCAATCAGCTTACGGAACTACTATCAAACTACGGCGATGTGTTTGAAGTGTGGTTTGACGGCGCGTGTGCCGAGGGCGCGAATGGCAAAAAACAGGTATATGATTGGCAACGGTATTATGATACCATCCGCCGCCTGCAGCCAGGCGCGTGCATCAGCGTTTGCGGGCCGGATGTGCGTTGGTGCGGCAATGAAGCGGGGGACACCCGTGAATCCGAGTGGAGCGTAGTGCCACGCCGCATGATGGATACCGAGAAAATTGCGGATGCAAGCCAGCAAAGCGATACAGCAGAATTCCGCCGCCGCAGGCTCAGCGCGCATGACCGCGATCTGGGCAGCCGCAAAGCGCTTGCCGATGAACCGGAGCTTATCTGGTATCCGGCGGAGGTTAATACGTCCATCCGCCCCGGCTGGTTTTACCATGCCTATGAGGATGGGCAGGTGCGGTCACTCAAGGAGCTGATCCACATATATGAACACTCCGTAGGCGGAAATGCAACCTTCTTGCTGAACATACCCCCAACACCGGAGGGGTTACTGCATGAACATGATGTTGCGCGCCTGCGGGAGTTTGGCGCTTACCTTGAGGACGCATATGGAACCAATCTGCTTCAAGCGAGTGACGCTGCGCTATCTGCCAATTCACATGTTGACGGACATGAAATCGTAAAGGTTATAGACGAGGATGACAGTTCGTTTTTCATGCCGTCAGAGGATACGGATTTGGTGGAAATCATCGCAAGATGGCCGTCAGCAAAACGTATACGGCACATAGTGATTAAGGAAAACATTCGCATGAGCCAACGTGTGGAGCGGTTTGTCATTGATGTGGAGGTTGATGGCAACTGGGTGCCGATTTATCTGGGGACTGTGATTGGGTACAAGAAAATTGCTGCGCTGGATCATGTGATCACTTCGGCTGTGCGTATTCGGATACTGGATGCCCGCATGGCGCCAACGGTTTCATTCATAGGGATTTACCAGTGAAGCGAGATGCTTTGTTTAGCGAGTCATGAACTTGCGCGAAGCCCAATGGCGGTTAGAGGCATCTTTGTGGTGTTGGGCAATGCTGGAGGCGGGTAAGCAGTAGTAATGCTATCTATCGATTTTTCCGCTTACCGATGATGCGGGCTTCACCGAAAGAAACCCACAGCGCATTAGCGCCGTGGGTTTCTTTCGGCGCCATAGCCAGCGCGCCATAGCCAGCGCGCCATGGCATGGCGTGATACGCACCTATACCAGAGATTGATGCGCAAAGCTCGCGGCATGCTGTTGCTGACGAAACTTGAATACTGCAACAATGGGTGATCCTGCTGTATGTGTCTTAGAAATTTGCGTTTTCAATACTTGATAATTACGGTACAATGATAGCGGAAGGCTCTGTGCATGTTT
>Ga0351920_1113_pt1 | contig 13842 bp, 9 predicted proteins | sample BONcelHT113001C8_FD_206854 | JGI IMG/M metagenome (GOLD analysis project Ga0351920, IMG submission 206854) | Enriched cells from coal bed in the Powder River Basin, Montana, United States - BONCAT cells T11 rep2 HSBNCT.T11.300.1.C8 ... | reverse complement strand
CCAGAGTTTAAGTTTTCAATTTCTGCTTTTAAGGAACTGTTCTTCAGTTTTAAGGCATCGTTCTCTGCTTTTAACTCCTGAATGGCTTTAACCATCGGTGCGATCAGGTCGTTGTAGCGAAGGCTCAGCATTCCTTCATCATCTTTGGTAAGCATGCCGCTGTTGGCTACATTGAATTCCTGAAGCGTTTTTTCCAGTTCCTGAGCGATAAAGCCGAACTCGGTTTTTTTGTTTTCGTCATTTTTACGCTCATAGGAAACAGGATTTAAAGAATTTATGAAGTGTAAACCCAAATCCGACGTTTGAACATTTTCTTTCCATCTTATATCCGAGGTAATTGTCCACGCCACCTGAACACCGGCATACGTAACGGCTGTGTTTCCAATACGCACCTGATTGCTTGCTGTTGCACCTGGCACCCGGGCATCAAAGCCAAGGCCTGTGTTGTTGTTTCCTGTGGTGGTATTTGAAAGTGCCAATAAACCCATTGCGGTGTTGTTGTAACCGGTGGTGTTCAACTCAAGGGCATCAACGCCGGTGGCGGTGTTGTTGTTTCCGGTAGTATTTGAAGTGAGCGCAGAATGGCCAGCGGCTGTATTGCGGCTGCCTGTTGAATTACTACCCAGCGCATCATAACCATTGGCAGTGTTGTCATTTCCGGTGGTGTTGGAATAGAGCGCGCTACTGCCTGTGCTGGTATTGTTGTTGCCTGTTGTATTTGAACGAAGTGCGTCATATCCGGTTGCGGTATTAAGATATCCTTCGGTATTGCCTAAAAGTGCTCTTGCACCGGTAGCCGTATTAAAGATGCCGGTAGTGTTTGATTTGATCGATTCCCAGCCAATGGCAGTATTGCTGTAGCCAGTGGTATTTTCATATAGTGTATTTCTGCCAATAGCGGTGTTGTCATTTCCTGTAGTGTTCTTATATAGTGCACTCCTCCCATTTGCAGTGTTATTATTTCCGGTGGTATTGAAAAAAAGTGCAGATGCTCCAATGGCAGTGTTATTACTGCCGGTTGTGTTTCCCGAAAGTGCAAAAAATCCATTAGCGGTGTTGTCGGTTCCAAGGGTATTATTATAAAGTGCACTTCGTCCATTTGCGGTATTGTTACTTCCTGTTGTATTATGAAAAAGTGCAGTTACTCCATTCGCGGTATTGTCATTGCCGATGGTGTTATTAGTAAGCGCCGAAGCTCCATAGGCAGTATTGTAATTGCCTACAGTATTATTATTAAGTGCAGATACGCCATTTGCGGTATTGTTAACACCGTTAGTATTCGAAGAAAGTGCGTTTACACCAAATGATGTATTTCCCTCACTTTGGGTTAACCGGCCCGCTTTGATATTATTTCTTTTAAAAACAACATCATTTTCATCTGTTGTGCCGATAAAATTGGTAGTTGGACTGGTGCCTGAATTTCCATTTAAACCCCAGGCGTTTTCTGCTCCATCATTACCGGCAGGGCCTTGCGGACCAGGTTCTCCCTGCGGTCCCTGAGGCCCGGGTTCACCTTGCGGACCTTGCGGGCCTGCAGGTCCGGGTGTCCCGCTTGCCGAAAATAATGCATACGGAACACTCAGAAGTTCACTGGTTCCGGTTATACTGTAATTGGTTCCGCCTGCCGGGTCTGTTTCAGTTTGAACAAAGTAAGGCCCGTTGGCCCAGTTAATTCCTGGCATTGAACCTGTCAGCACATCCCCGCTTCCGATCTCCAAAGTTACCAATCCGTTAATGTTGGATGTCCGTGTCTGGGTTTCTGCATATACAATTGTACCGGATGCAGAATTCTGCCGGATGCTGATTCTTATTCCTACCAACTGGTTGGAGACTAATACGCTGTTTGCATCCCGAACTAAAGCCTGGTAGCTTATTTTTTGGGGCGCCTGAGCAAATAAACAGACAGTTATTAATAAGAAAGCGGAAAAGGCGAATATTCGTTTCATTGGTTTGTCATTTTGGAGGTTAATATTTTTTTATCCCCGAAGCGTTTCGCTTATGGGATTGATCAGAAGCATTTTTTTGGGCTGAAACCCTGTTTTTATAGAGCTTTAATTATCTTAAATGTTTTAAGCGTTTTGTTTTCGTTGGTTACACTTAAAAAATACGTTGCTGCAACCCGATTATTCATCTCAATAATTGTTTGATCCCCATTAACTTTAGTTGTTTCCAAAAGGGTTCCATTTAAGTCGAAAAGTTGATAGCTTAAAGACCGGATGTCAATTGTGCCAGGGTTCTCAATATTAAGAGTTAAATGGCTGGTTGTAGGATTTGGGAATGCAGAAATCAAAAGCTCAATTCCGTTTGTTTTTTCCACTTCAGTAACGACAGAAATCTCATAAGGCTGTTGCACACCTTGCGCTACCGAACCGTTTGGCCCTGTATTGGTAGTGTAAACAACCTGCCCGATTGAAAAACTTGCCGAACCTCCTGTGCCTGTGGCATCACCCCCTGAAACAGAGATTGCATCCTGTGCTTTTAGTCCTGTTAGTCCTAGTCCTGACAGGAGTATGGCAATTATTATAAACTTTGTGTATCTCATTGCAACATCATTTTATGTTGTTATTAATCAGGAAGCACATACATCTGGAATTCCGTTGACTTTCAATGTCAATCGGGATGAAAACATTCTGGATGTATAATTATCGGACAATTGTGGATATCTGATTCTAATCCGTCAGATCGTCATCCTCAGGCCTGAGTTCGAAATTAATGGTTAGGTAGATAAGCCGAAAATCCCTCGACATCAGTCCCAGGCTTTTAATTTCGCCCTTAAGCAGCTTTCCTTCTCTCCACAGCTTTACCTTTCCACCCATAGATTCAGGTCTTATGGAAGATATATAGTCTCGTCTTTCTGATTCATCCCAGTAGCTGACAATTGCATATTCATCAACATAGGGATGTTGTGCGATATAAACTGTGGTATAAGACTTGTCCCTTGCCCATGGTTTAGGATCTTTCGATTTTATCTGAATCGAAATCACATCATCACTGAATGGGTGATCATCGGGAGGGTAAAAATTGATTACAATATTGGGGTCATTGTTTGTACCCGTGATGACAAGATATTCTCCCGAATAATCACTCATAAGATTTCCGGCAGCAATTACCTTGTTCTCGTCATATTCAATTTCAGTTTTTAGCTCCCCGGTTATGATCGCGGTGAACTTTTCAGGAAATAAAACACCTGATTTATTGTTATTCTTGTCCTTTTCACAGGATATCATAAAAAGAGCAGCGAAAAGCAACCCAAAAATTAAAGTCATTTTTTTCATTGTAAGAAAGTTTTTGTCAGGAATTAGTATTTGTTTAATCTTCATCTGCAAAACAAGCATCGTTACCCGTGAAACAAATGGTTTAAATGTTTCCTCCGATGTCACCTGAAGCATTGTTTATAAAAGTATTGTTGCTTTCGGTAAGGTCGATACTTCCGGGAGCTTTAAATACACCCCAGCTCTGGCTGTCAGAAATTGTGCTGTTTGTCAGTGTAAGTTTCGAGGGATTAAACATGTAAATATTGGCTTTCCTGCCGCTGCTGTTGCCTCCATAACTGATAATTGCATGATCTATACTGTTTTCAGGAGAGGAAGATGCCAGCTCTATCCCGTTCCATGCGCCCGGACTTGAGGTAATTCCCGAAAAGGTGATCTTTTCAGAAGCGTTTCCGTTTGCTATTATTGCTCCTGCGGCAGTTACCCACATCCTTGTTCCTGAATTAAACAGGCAGACGACTCCGGGTTCAAAGGTGAGCTTTGTTTGTAGTTCAGCACTGCTCATAAAGTGATAATCAACCCCCAGTGCTTTTATACTTCCGGCTGAATTAAAGCGGGCATTTCCGTTCCCGGTCGCTTTCACTACAATGGCTTGAATACCATTGCCTGTGAATATCGAAGCATTATCAAGTGAGTACAGATTCTCGGCCCCTAGCATCATTGGAGCGGCTGTGTTATCTGAAAATTCATTTCCCGAAAATTCGATCAGTCCGTTGCTGTTTCCGTCAATAAATAATCCGTAACCATCGGTCATTGAAATACGTGTGTTGGTGATTGTGGCCCTGTTGGAAGAGTTGCTATTTATGTAAACTGCAGCCTTATATCCGGCAATGTTAGAACTCCCGGCATGAAGTACCTGCACATGATCCAGTTTGTTGTTCAGGTTTACCGAGTTGAAATTGATGGTTTTCCACCAGCCTTTAATTTGTTCACTTCCCCTGAATATGATATTCTTCGATGCGGAGCCCCCGGCGCTGAGGTAGGCATTGGATCCATTTGCAAATATTGTCACATCAGAAGCGCACTCAATTACCACGCCCGGGTCAAGCGTGAGTCCGGCAGTGATCTGTACCGACCGCGTAGCATAATAATCGGGATAGGCTTCATCGGCAAACAGGTCGGGAAGAATGGTGTTGCTGTTGATGTTAGCCGGAAGTTCTCCGCCAATATACAGGTTTACAGTTGCTATAGCCTGACTGCCTTTGTTGTCTTTTACCAAAACTTCAACTTTGTAAATACCCGGGGTTGTGGTAATAAAATCTGCGCGGCTTACCTGCTGTGTAAGTGCAGGTGAAGAACCAACCGGAGAAGTGATAATTGTCCAGGTAAAGGAAAGCTCATCACCATCGGGATCGGTGGCCGCAATTTCAATACGGGAGGTAACACCGGTCATACCGATTATCGTTTCATTATAAACAAGGGTCGGTTTATTGTTGTCAGGATCTTTATCAGGATCCTTGTCTTTTTTACAGGCGCTGAATAAAATAAAAACGGACATCAGCAGAACTGACATGAAGTTAAAAGTTGAATTTTTCATGATGCATTTGTTTTAGTGGTTCTTTATAAAGGCTAATACACCGTTTTAAGGAAAACCGGCTCATGCGAATGCATTTTTTTTATTCAGATGTTGTTATATAAGCAATCGGCTCAATAGTTTTATTGCTGCACATGGATGTATCATTGGATTCCGGGAGAAAAGTCAGGAGTTATTGACCCTGAATTTATTCTAAATAATTTTAGGAATACTTTCGGGAAATAGAAAATCAGAACCTGCGTTTGTGAAGGTTCTGATTTTAACACGGGTAACAGAATACTATTTATCTACACCAAACCTGAAAATAGTTTTGCTTTCAAATGTTTCGCCGGGGCAGAGCAATGTGGATGGAAATTCTGTTTGGTTCGGTGAGTCAGGAAAATGCTGTGTTTCCAGAGCTACACCCATATACTTCCCATATTTAATGCCTTTATGTCCTGTGACTTCAGGAATGTAAAACCCTGTATATAATTGCAGCGAAGGCTCATCTGTGAATATTTCCAGATACCGGCCACTTTCTTCATCCTGAAGCAGGGCTACCATTGGGGAAATTCCTATGCTGTTTTCCAGCACATAACTGTTGTCATAACCAAAGGGCAGGGAGTCTATATCGCGACCGATGGTTTTGCTTTTGCTGAAATCATAAGCGGTTTCTGAGATATCAAGAAATTTACCGGTAGGAATCAGCTTTTCTGTTTCAAGCATCTGCCGGCTGAAAATGGTGAGTTTGTGGCCGGTAATTGGTTTCTGGCAACCGGAAAGGCTGAAATAGGTATGATTGGTCAGGTTGAGAACAGTTTTCTGGTCGGTAGAAGCAGAAAATTCAATGGCGAGTTCGTTGCTGTTGTTGAGTTTGTAAGTGACAGTAACTGAAAGATTGCCCGGGTATCCTTCTTCGAGGTGAGGGCTGAAGTATGTGAGTTCAACGCCAATATAATCATCTCCTGAAATAGTTTTTCCCTTCCACAACTGCTTGTCGAATCCCTTAATTCCTCCATGAAGTGCATTGCCATGATTGTTTTTGGCAAGCCTGTATATTATGCCGTCTATGGAAAACTCTCCCTTTGCAATTCGGTTTGCATACCGGCCGGCAATGGCTCCAAAAAACGGACAATTGTTTATGTAAACATCATTCATGTAGCCTTCAGCCGAGTCAAATCCCAGTGCAATTTCGTCAGCAACACCATATCGGTCGGGGGTTTGAATAGAGGTGATGATGGCGCCGTAGCTTGAGATGCAAATCGTAATGCCGTTGTCGTTGGTAAGCGTATAGAGGTCGATTTCGTTTCCTGATGGATCAATGCCCCATTTTCTGATTTGGTGTTTCATGCTTTGCCTGCAGATATTTTTATTACATTAATGCTCATTTTCAGGCAAAAATTTCCTGTTGAGTTTTGCCTTCCTGATTGTGCTTCAGCCAGAAAGCGCAGTTCACTATCTCACACCTTCGACATTCATTTTCAGGCTGTAAAGGTATTGTGAAGCGGTGATAAAAAGTGTTTTCATCTCTTTGCCGCCAAAGCAAACATTGGCAGTCCAGCCAGCATCAACTTTAATATGTGCTTTTTGTCTGCCTTTTTTATTGAAAACCGTCACGCCATTTCCTGTCAGATAGACATTGCCTTTTTGGTCAATAGTCATTCCATCTGAGCCCAATTCTGCAAACAACTTTTTATTGACAAGGCTTCCATCTGGTAGAATGTCATACACATAGGTTTTATTTGCGCCGATATCGGCAACATATAATTTTTTGCCGTCAGGTGTACCGATAATGCCATTTGGTTTCACAAGATCATTGGTTACCCTGCTCATGGTTTTACTATCGGGCGAAATAAAATACACATGTTCGCCGTCCTGCTGCATCTCCTTGCTGCGCACCCAGTAAGGCCGCACATAAAGCGGATCGGTAAAATAGATGCCGCCGTCAGGACGCACCCAAAGGTCATTCGGGCCGTTCAATGTTTTGTCATTGTAATTTAAAACAAGAATTGTGTGGCTGGTGTCAGCGATCGTGATGCTCCACAACTGATTATCCATATCGGCACATGCAAGGAGATTTCCTTTCAGGTCGAAGTAAAGTCCGTTTGCCCTGCCGGAGTTTTCAAGAAAGGTTTCCAGCTTTCCTTCGGTTGTCCAGATGTGGATTTTATTGTTGGGCTGATCGGTAAAATAAACATTTCCTTTGCTGTCAACTGCCGGGCCTTCGGTAAAAGCAAATCCATCTGCAAGCTTAACCACCTTTTCTCCAGGGGCTATCAGTTTTGGACTTTTCTGAGAAAAACCCTGGCTAACAAAAGTCAGACAATACAGAAAGATAAATATCAGCAACTGCGCTGAACGAATTTTTGATGCCATTTTCTCCATATTCATCGTTTAGAATTTATTTTTTGACCGCTGCCAATCGGCTTGTTGTCGGTTCACCATTCAATTGTGCCTTTCAGGGGCAGGTTGTTTGATGCAGAACCTGTCGAAATTTCAAACAATCCGGGTTCAAGAACCCACTTCAGTTTTTCCGGATGGTAAAAACTAAAAGCCGATTCATCAAGTTCGATATTTACTTTGGCTGATTCTCCCGGATTAAGCGTTACCTTTTCAAAACCTTTAAGTTCCTTCACCGGGCGGTCAACCGAACATTGTTTTTGATGAACATAAACCTGGGCAACCTCAGGCCCAGTGCGTTTTCCGGTATTGGTAACAGTAAATTGTACAATTACCTTGTTATCTTTTTTGGTTAACTTCAGGTCAGAAAAACCGAACGTTGTGTATGAAAGTCCAAAGCCAAACGGAAACACCACTTCTTTATTTTTTGAATCGAAATATCTGTAACCCACATAAATATCTTCGGTGTACTTAACCGTATTTTTGCCTGGAAATTCACCAACTGAGTGCGAGGGATAATCCAGGTGTGAATTTGCAAATGTCATGGGCAGTTTACCGGAAGGATTCACCTCTCCAAAAAGTATTTGTGCCAAGGCAGTACCACCTTCCATGCCGGGGTACCAGGCATGAAGATAAGCCCGTGTTTCAGGCAACCAGTTGTTCATCTCCACATTACTGCCTCCCCAAAGCACTACTGCTGTATTTTTATTCACCTTGTTGATTTCCTGGATCAGTTTTTCCTGACCAAACAGCAGCTTAAGGTTCAGCTTGTCACGTGCTTCGGCATCGTAAGTGCCTTCTCCCCATGGCATGCCATCGTGACCATGAATCCAGCCACCAACAAAAATTACAGCATCAGCACTTTTGGCAATTTCAATGGCTTCCTGCAAGAGTTTGGCATTGGCTGTTTTTGCCAGGTCGGTACTTTTCTTGTTGTCTCTGGACTGTGAGGCTACCTCACTGGTATAACTCCTGAAAAGACTTTCATCATAATAGGGTTCATAACCTTCAGCAAAAATGATTTCGACATGGTCACCAACCAGTTTTTGAATGCCTTCAAACGGCGTAATTTCATACAATGGCTTCACCTGAGAGCTTCCGCCTCTTTCAGCAAATTTACGTTTAGCATTATGGCCAATGACTGCAAGGGTTTTAATTTCTTTTTTGTCAAACGGCAAAAGGCCATCGTTTTTAAGCAGGACAATACCTTCCTGAGCCACTTTTAAGGCCAGTTGCTGATGTTCCGGCACATTTCTTTTGCCCGGAGCATGATTACCAAGCGCAGTTGTGCGATACATCAGTCTCAAAACACGTTTTACTTTTTCATCCACCACACTTTCATCGATATCACCGTCTTCAATCATTTTTTTTGCATGTTTTGCAAGATAAAAATCATCGTAATCAGGATTGCTGAACGACTTAAGCAGTTCTGTACCCATTTCTATGTCAGTTCCATAAAGCAGCGCTTCACGGGTGTCCTTCACTGAACCCCAGTCGCTGATAACAACGCCGTCAAATCCCCAATCGCCTTTGAGCACAACATTGTTGAGGTATTCGTGATGGGTTGTGTACTGACCGTTGACTTTATTGTAGGCGCCCATTACACTCCATACATTGGCTTCCTGAACTGCCGCTTTAAAAGCTGGGAAATAGATTTCATGCAAAGCCCTTTTGCTTATTATTACATCAATATTATGGCGGTCGGTTTCCTGATTGTTTGCGGCATAATGTTTAACACATGAGGCAACACCTTGTTCCTGAACGCCTTTAATATAACCAACTGCCATTGCTGCGGCATGAAAGGGGTCTTCGCTCAGGTATTCAAAATTTCGTCCGTTGAGTGGACTTCTGATGATGTTGACTCCAGGCCCGAGAATTATATTTTTACCTCTCTCCTTGGCTTCATTGCCTAAAACAACACCAAATTCATAGCCCAGATTTTTGTTCCATGTTGAGGCCAGACAAATCCCTACGGGCAGGTAAGTGGCTCTGTCATCAGCATTTTCAAGCGCAAACCAGCCACGACCATGCTCATGACGCACGCCATGCGGGCCATCGGACATGACCAGTTCCGGAATACCAAGTCTGGAAACGCCCCCCGAAGTGAAAGACGAACTTGCATGGATCAGACTGAGTTTTTCATCCAAAGTCATTTTTGAAAGCAATTCGTTTACTTTGCTGTTCATAGGGTCTTCGGTTTTGTTGTTTGCTGCTTGTTTGCACCCGGTAGCTGATACAATCAGTAAAATCAAAAATAGGAATAAAGGGAATCTGAAGTTTCTCTTAGCAATTGTTTCCATGTGTTATTTACTTAAGGTGACAAGAACATTGTAAATTTCTCCTTTTGACCGGCAAGGAAGAGGGCCTTCCCATTTCTGTCCGTTCACAAAACAGTTTTGTTCGGAGCCCCCCGCTTTTTGAACTTTGATGTGGTATGTATTGCCTCTGAATTTTCTGGTAACGTTCAATTCCTTCATCTCCGATGGCAGATGCGGGTCGATGGTTAATCCTTCATAATCGGGCTTTATACCAAGAATAAACTGGCTAACTGCAAAAAAGTTCCATGCAGCAGTACCGGTAAGCCATGAGTTTTTTGCTTCTCCGGGCTTTGCAGCATCCTTTCCGGCTATCATCTGCGAATATACGTAAGGTTCGGTTTTATGCAGCTCACTGATGATTTCAAGGTAAGCCGGAGTGATTCTTTTGTAATAATCAAAGGCTTTGTCGTTGTGTCCCAGCATGGTTTCTGCAATGATTATCCACGGGTTGTTGTGGCAGAAAATACCCGCATTTTCCTTGTATCCCGGAGGATAGGTAGTGATTTCACCAAGATTCAGGTGATATTTGGTATAAGCCGGATTCAGCAGCACAATTCCGTATGGAGTTGACAGTTTTTCTTCAACACTTTTAAGTGCTTTCTCAGCCCGGCCATCTTCAATTCCTACGCCAGCCATCACACAAAAGCCCTGCGATTCTATAAAAATCTTGCCTTCTTCGTTTTCTTTGCTTCCAACCTTATTTCCATAGAAATCGTAAGCCCTCAGAAACCAATCTCCATCCCATCCTGAGGAATCAATGGCGGCTCTCATTTTTTCAATCTGAATCTGAGCTTTAATGGATTCGTTCAATCTGTCAGTCAATTCGCAGATACGGACAAATTCTTCGCCATACAGAATAAACATACCGGCAATCATCACTGATTCTGCGGTTCGTCCTATCTGATTGTTTGTGGTTTGAAAAGATTCTCCGGGCTTGTCAGAAAAGCAATTGAGGTTGAGGCAGTCATTCCAGTCGGCGCGGCCGATAAGCGGAAGGTTATGAGGACCAAGGTTATTTACGACATGATAAAATGAACGTTTTATGTGCTCAAAAATGGTGGCATCCTCTCCCTGATTGTCGAAAGGGGCCAATGCATCGAGCAGTGTCCAGTCTCCGGTCTCTTTGATATATGCAGAAACTGAGAGAATCAGCCACAGGGGATCGTCGTTAAAGTTGCCGCCGATTTCGTGGTTTCCCCTTTTGGTGAGGGGTTGGTATTGGTGATACGCACTTCCATCGCTGAGCTGTGTGCTTGCCAGATCAATAATCCGTTGACGGGCCCATTCCGGATTCATATGAACCATGCCAATAATGTCCTGATTCGAATCGCGAAAGCCCATGCCCCGGCCAATACCCGATTCAAAATAAGAAGTGCTTCTGGAAAAGAAATAGGTAACCATGCACTGGTACTGATTCCAGATATTTACCATTCGATCCAGCTTTTCATCGCCTGAACTGATGTTCAGTTTGCCAAGCAGATCGCTATAAAATCCCATGAGATTTTGAAGTGCATCATCCACCTGCTCCGATGTTTTAAACTGGTTGATCATGCGATGGGCGTTGGTTTTGTTGATGATGTTGGGTGCCGAAAACTTTTCATCTTTTTCGTTTTCGACATAACCGAGCATAAAAACAAACTCTTTTTCTTCGCCCGCATTTAGTTCCATTTCAATAAAATGCGAAGCAATGGGCGACCAGCCATGAGCTATTGAATTGCCACACTTTCCGTTGGTTACCATTTCAGGATTGTCAAATCCGTTGTAAATGCCCAGAAATGTTTCGCGGTCGGTGTCAAATCCGCTGATTTTAGCATTCACCGAATAAAAAGCATAATGGTCGCGGCGTTCGCGGTATTCGGTTTTATGATAGATGCAGGAATCCTCAACTTCAACTTCTCCGGTGTTGAAGTTTCTCTGGAAATTGGTGGTATCGTCAAGCGCATCCCATAAAGCCCATTCGGCAAAAGAATGAAGTTTCACAGATTTTGTTTCTGCACTTTTGTTCCTGAGTTTTACACGTATGACTTCCCCATTAAAATCAAGCGGAACAAAGTACAGCAATTCTGCTTCCAGCTGGTTTAATTGCCCTTTGATTGTAGAATATCCAAGTCCATGACGACATTCATACGTGTCAAGCTCTGTTTTGACGGGTTTCCAGCCTGGCGACCAGATTTTTCCACCATCGTTGATGTAAAAGTATTTCCCTCCATCGTCAACCGGAACATTGTTGTATCTGATGCGGGTTATTCTGCGTAAGCGGGCATCCTTGTAAAAGCTGTATCCTCCTCCGGTATTTGAAAGAATACTAAAAAAATCACCGGTCCCCATGTAATTAATCCATGGATATGGGGTTTTAGGGTTGGTAATTACGTATTCCCTGTTGTTGTCATCAAAGTGTCCGAATGTCATGTCAGCACAATATTTTAGTTGTTATTAAGTCTTTGTCGATGCAGCAATAACGTTCTATTCATTATCTCTGCGGTTGGTCAGTTCAAGGGTAATTTCATCCATTTTTGTTTGAGTCAACGGATAAAGTGTCATCAGTCCGGCTGCCAGTATTGCGATAATAGCCGGAACCCAGCTCATTAGCATTTTGATACCGGGTATTGCACCCTGAATGGCTGTGGTATCCTGTCCGTTGTAGTGGAATGCTCCCAGCAACAGGCCAATGATAGCTCCGGCAAGTCCGCCGCCAAACTTTGTGGCAAATGATCCTGCCGAGTAAATTAGTCCGGTTGCCCGGCGGTTATTTTTAAATTCCGAATAGTCTGCTGCATCGCCAAGCATTGCAAAAAACAGGGTAGGAAAGATGGCCGATGCAAATTCCGAAATCATGCCAAGTGCAAAAATCGGGTAGATGTCTGAAGGGCTGCAGAAAAACAAAAGTGAATTAACCAGAGCCGAAAAAATCAGCGCATAGATAAAGAGATTGCGTTTCCCGAATTTTTTTCCAAGCATGCCGGTTATCATTGCACCGGCAATGGAGGCAACCATAAGCCCGACAAGATATGATCCTGCAAGCAGCTGGTCGTTCAGGTAATGCGTGAAATAGATCACCACAATTCCCTGCTTTATGGAGTTGTACACATTAAACAATAGCCCGATTACCAGCAACACCAGCCAGGGCTTGTTGCTTATCAGATCTTTTAAATCCTGCCTTAAGTTGGTTTGCTGATTTTTGGGAGGTTGCACCCTTTCACGGGTGGTATAAAAAGTGATGAACATAAACAGCGAAAGGAAGGCCGCCATTATGTATATTGAATTGCTGTAGCCTTTCTTCTGATCAATAATGGAGATTTTTTCTGCTACCAGATTCTTTTCACCTTCAACCTGAAAAACATAATTCGAATTGGCCTTCATCGAAAAGCTGACCGAACTAGCCGCTTCGCGTGTTGTATGGCCGGACTGATCAAACCATGAAAATTGTGCAATGCCATCTTTGGTTTTAATGTTAACATTCTCAACATCTTTGGACACCGATACAGTTACCTGAAACCTGTCGCTGGCAAGTTCATTAATACGTACTTCGGGGTTAACATTGCCAAAATGAGCCACAAGAAACAACAGTGCACCCTGAACAATCATTCCTCCGGCGAAAGCTCCTACCATGCGGTACGATCCAAGAATGGTCCTTTCCTTGTCATCGCCGGTGATAACAGCCATGAGTGCGCCATAGGGAATATTGTTTGCCGTGTATATGAGCGTAAACAGGATATAGGTTACATAGGCATAGATAATTTTGCCGGTAGAGGTTAAGTCGGGAGTGGTGAAAAGCAACGACAAAACAATGCCCAGCGGAATGGCGGTCCATAAAATCCATGGGCGGAATTTGCCGTAACGGGTATTTGTGCGATCGCCGATCACGCCCATCAGAATATCGCTGATACCATCGCTGAAGCGTGCAACCAGCATCAGCAAACCTACGGCAACAGGGCTGATTCCAAAAACATCGGTATAGAAAACGAAAAGAAAAGTAGCAACACCACGCCATGCAATATTTGCTGCACCATCGCCTAAAGCATACCCGATTTTCTCTTTAAAAGTAATTTTGTTGGAGTTGGCCATAGTTTATTGTTGTTTGGCGATGTTTCAACGCACTTTTCCGGTGAGATATTAATAGGATAGAATCAGCTTGTCTTTTTTTGTTCTTTCATAAACATCTTTGCTGAAGATATAAACCTGAGCTGCGCGGTGAGCAACTCCTTTTTGCTTTTCATTCAGTGGAATTATAAATTTCATCTGAGCTACTTTTTTGCTGAAATTTCTCCGGTCGATACTTTTACCTAAAATGACTTCATAGAGGCTTTGCATCTCGCTGAGGGTAAATTTTTCAGGGAGC
>Ga0351920_1146_pt1 | contig 13955 bp, 12 predicted proteins | sample BONcelHT113001C8_FD_206854 | JGI IMG/M metagenome (GOLD analysis project Ga0351920, IMG submission 206854) | Enriched cells from coal bed in the Powder River Basin, Montana, United States - BONCAT cells T11 rep2 HSBNCT.T11.300.1.C8 ... | reverse complement strand
AATTGCATAAATAAACAACAATGCCCGCGGCAGCGAGAGGTTAATATCTCCTGAAGAAAAATCAACAAGGCAATTTTTATTAACAGATGCGGAAGAACTTTTATTGATTTTGCATATACAGGATAATTTTACGAAATTATAGTATAATAATTCTACAAAATATTGTGTAGAATGAGCAAGGATAAGTTTTTATATGACAAAACAGAGGAGAGGGAGAAAAAATGATGAAAACGAAAAGTCTACTCCCTTCTTTATTGAAAAGGACTATAAGACACACAAAGTGCTCAAGAATTAAAACGATATAGATAATAATCTAAGGGGCAGGGTCATGAAAAAACAGTTTTTATTCACCTCTTTGTTTATACTCCTTATTTCCTTAATCTTTTCTAATGCCTTTGGGACTACAGTATATACATCAAAGCCAAAAAACGCCCTCTCGAAGGAACCGGTATTCAGGATCGAAACGGGCATGCACGTATCTCCTGCCAGGAGGATCGGCACAGACGCTGAAAACCGCTACATAGTCACCGGTTCTGACGACAAAACAGTACGCGTCTGGGAATTCAGGACCGGAAAACTTTTAAGAACCATAAGGCCGCCAATAGGCAGCGGCTATGAGGGATATATCTATTCCACAGCAATGTCTCCAGACGGCAAAACTATTGCCTGCGGCGGCTGGACCATGGGAGGAGATATTTTCCACAACATTTATTTCTTTGACCGTGAAAGCGGAAAGATGACGGGAAGAATACCTGATATAATAAATGTTATCCGGCACATAAGGTACTCAAAAGACGGGCAACATATTGTTGTAATGCTTGGCGGGCAAAATGGATTTCGTGTTTTCAAAACAGCAGATTACGCTCTTGCCGGAGAAGACCGGGGCTATGGCGACGACAGTTACGGCGCCGATTTCGACAATCAGGGAAGGCTTGTCACTTCATCTTATGACGGATTTATTCGCTTATATGATACCGCTTTCAAGCTCATTGCCAAAGTAAAAGGTTCCAGAGGGGCAAAACCATTTTCTGTCGCCTTTAGCACTGACGGTTCAAAAGTTGCTGTTGGATATCATGATTCAAAGGCAATTGATGTGCTTTCCGGAAATGACCTCTCTCATATGTACTCACCAGGGACTGGTTTTGCCGATAACGGCAATCTCGAAGTAGTATCCTGGTCAATGGACGGCGAATATCTTTATGCCGGGGGCAGATTCCAGGTTGACGCCCAGTTCCCCATCTTCAAGTGGTCCGGGGAAGGAAGGGGCAGTCAATATAGGCTTGGAGGCATCAAAAACAGTATTATGGATATATTGCCTTTGAAAAACGGGGGCATTGTATATTCCTCGGGAGACCCTGCCTTCGGCGCCTACGATAAACTTGATTCAAAGATCATGGCCAACCCCCCTGCCATTGCCGATTACCGTGGAAACAGGGAAGGATTCTTTGTATCAATGAATGGTTTCACTATTCAGTTCGATTATGAAGTTTCCGGCGAATCTCCTGCCCGTTTTTCCGTTCAGGACAGAGCGCTGAAAATTCTCTCTCCGGAAACGGCAAAAAAGCCTTCCGGCGGTCTAAAACCGCCCGTTACAACTGCTGACAATGTAAAAATTACAGACTGGGAAGACACATATCACCCCAAACTCAACAATAGCCCTATCTCCCTCAAGCCTCACGAGTTTTCAAGAAGTCTTGCCATTTCGCCGGATCAACAGTCCTTTCTCCTCGGCACCAGTTGGAACCTACGCTTCTTTGAAAAAAACGGACAAGAGAGGTGGAGTACCACAGCACCCGCAACCCCTTGGATGATCAACATCTCCGGTGACGGAAGGGTCGCCGTGGCAGCCTTCGGTGACGGGACAATAAGGTGGTTTCGCACCAAGGACGGCAAGGAAGTTCTTGGGCTTTTCCCTCACAACGATAAAAAGCGGTGGGTCATATGGACACCATCGGGATACTATGATGCCTCGGTCGGGGCTGAAGAACTCATCGGCTGGCACGCCAATAACAGCCCCGATATGGCTTCAGACTTTTTTCCCATATCAAGGTTCAGAAAAACTTACTATCGTCCCGACATGATTGAAAAAGTCATAGAAACACTTGACGAGAAGACAGCCATCAATACAGCAAACGAAGAATCGGGCAGGAAGAAGCAGGAAGAGGAAGTCAAGGTGCAGAAGATCCTCCCGCCAGTTGTCAGTATAATTTCCCCGAATGACGGCACAACCTTATCGAACAATAAGGTCGTGGTAAAATTTACTATTCGCTCCCCTTCCGGCGAGCCCGTTACAAACATCAGAGCCCTCCTCAACGGCAGGCCCGTTGCGACAACCCGCGATATGTTGCTTGATCGGTCCGATAAAGACACGAGGATCAATGAAAATCTGCTTACGCAACAGAAGGAAAATGAAGAAAAACCCGCGGCGCCGACCCCTGCCGTAAAAAACGGCAATGACATCAAAGAGGTAACCGTAACCATTCCCTCGGAAGATTCGCAGATATCCATTATTGCATCAAATAAATTTGCCTCAAGCGAACCGGCAACAATCAAGCTCAGTTGGCAGGGAGTAAGGCCTCAGAGAGGCGAGTTTGTCATTCTGCCGAAGCTCTATATGCTCGCCATCGGCGTAGGAAAATATGTCAACTTCCCACCGGAAAACCAGCTCCATTTTGCCGCAAAAGACGCACGCGACTTTGTGGAAGAGATGAAAAAGCAAAAAGGCAATCTTTACAGGGATGTCTCCTTCCGGCTCCTGATCGACGATAATGCAACAAGAGACACGATCCTCGACGGTCTTGAATGGATTCAGCGTGAAACAACCAGCAAGGATGTGGCAATGGTATTTCTCTCAGGTCATGGCGTTAACGACAACACGGGAATATACTATTTTGTCCCCTCTACTTTCGACAAGAAGTCAATCAAGCGTACCGGCGTGCCTTATGCCGATATCAAAAATACGGTGGCAAACCTGGCAGGAAAAACACTTGTTTTTGTCGACACCTGTCATTCAGGCAATGTTATGGGAACAAGAAAGGCTTTAGGTGATGTCACAAGCATTGCCAATGAACTCTCCAGTGCGGAAAACGGTGCTGTCGTCTTTGCGTCATCGACAGGAAAACAGTTTTCTCTTGAAAGACCGGAATGGGGCAACGGGGCATTCACCAAGGCCCTCATCGAAGGATTAAACGGCAAGGCCGATTATACGAAAAAAGGTAAAATCAGCATCAATATGCTTGACCTCTATCTTTCTGAGAGGGTTAAGGAACTGACCGAGGGACAACAAACCCCTACTACGACAAAACCTCAAACCATCCAGGACTTTCCCATTGCTGTCATAGCAAAGTAATTGATTTTGAATTGGAATTATGCCTTTTTAACCGGTTCTGCATCCACCTCTCCACCAAAGGCATCGAGGAGGGCATCATTCAGTTTCTTTACATCTTCTTCGTTTTCAAGGACTATAACCAGTTCCCTGTCGTCCAGTACTTTTAACTTTCCGAATTTTTTTACCACATCTATTACCTGCTGCGGGTCTGTGGTGACCCACCCCTTCATCCGGCGGACGAGTTCCTCACCGTTGAATGCCCTCTCAATTGTAAGGTCTACCCTTCTTTTTTTTGCTTCCCAACCGACAAGGGCCGGCTGCACAACCACGGGGGTAACGGGGTCATGCATTGCAGCACATCTGAACCACAATTTTGCCTTAACCATATTAACTCCTTGTTAACATCCACTTTATTTTACTCATAAAATAATGGTTCACCCTTATAATGTTAAGATGCCGTAAGCCGGGTGGTTGGCGCCTATTTTTTTCCGACGGCCTTGAAAAAGGTATAGCAAAATACTCCATCGGCCTCTGCCGTTCGATATAAGTCCTTAATGCCCTTATCGAAAACATGTGGTTCAATCATTTCCGCCCTGACAGCCGATTCACGGACCCCCTCGATCATGGCGGTAAATGTTTTTTTCGTAAACCCTTCAACCAGTTCAGGCTTGCTCGAATCTACATAGACCATCCGTGGAGATACATGAATTGAGTTGTAGCCTGCCCCATGCAACAGCGGGTAAAGCTCTCTCCCTATCATTGCGTTTCCGCCGGCCCGTCTTTGCAGTTCGACCTGACAATGAATTGCCCTGTATGCTGCATCGCTGTCAGGATGAAAATAGGCGGATCCATGGTCCCCTTCAATTACCGTTATCGTTCCGCCGGGGCGCAGATAGCTCTTCAGTGCCTGCAGTGCCTTTGTCGGCATTGAAAGATGTTCCAGCACAAAGCATACAAAAATATGATCAAAAGAGTTTGATCTATAGGGTAGACTGAAGATATCTCCCCGGTGAAACTGTACATTAGTAAAACCTGCCGCTGTGATTTTTTGCCGGGCTTCGGCAACCGAGGTCTCTGAAATATCGACAGAAATAATCATGGCGCCAGGACTGTTCCCGGCCAGGGTAACCGTTTGCGCGCCTACACCGCAGCCGGCCTCCAGAACACTGCTTCCCGAAGGATACACGGTATCGGAATGCAGCAATTGTACAAGTGTAGATGCCTGGTCCTGCAGTCTTATATTTTCCCGATAATCGTAGCCGTGAACATACGCTTTTTTCATATTTCCTCTTTTCTTTTAAAACCGGATGCCTTGCGGACTGATTCCATAAATTGCCCATTCATGATCTCATATGTTCCATGCATATTCGCCAGTCATAATTATACATATCAACCAAATTGTTTGACAGCCTTATTTACATGGTTGTAACAGAGAATCGGCATTCCGCCTGCAATACTAAGCAGCTATACAAGAAAATCGTTTAAAAACCAGGACTGATGGTATAAAATCAAATATGGCAGATTCCGGCATAATTGACTTAATAACAGACTATTATCAGATTCTCGGGCTTTCGCCCGGTGCGTCAGAGGAAGAAATTAAGGAAGCTTTCAAGAGGATCCGGGATGAACTGAGCGCAAAAGAGGATGGTTGGGAAAGGCTCAAAGAGATAAGCCGGGCATATGAAACCCTGATGGAAAGCGTTGCCGCTGCCGACAGAAAAGACCCTGCCGCTGAAATCAATAAAACAAAGCAAAAAAGGTTTAAAAACAACAACGAATCAGACACAACACTTAAGGGTTTTCTCCTGTCTGCTGAAGATAAGATCAATCCCTTCCTGTTCGCAGGCCGGGCTCTGGTTTTTTTTATTACCATTACCTGGGGGTTTAAATATATTACACACCCTGTTGACAGCAATTATGCCGGCGAGTCTTTTCTTCATAACGTGAGCCTCCCCTTCCATGAGGCCGGGCATATTATCCTTTCCACTTTCGGGGATTTTATGGGCATACTTGGCGGAAGCCTCCTGCAAGTCCTGATCCCTGTAATCTGCATGGGGGCATTCTTAAAAAGAAACGATGTATTCAGCGCCTCAATTGCCCTGTGGTGGGTCGGGCAGAATTTTGTTGATTGCGCGCCCTATATAAACGATGCCCGCGCGCAGGAGCTGATGCTTCTGGGGGGCGTAACAGGCCGGGACGCGCCCGGCATTCATGACTGGAATAATATACTGGGAACATTCGGCTTATTAAAGCTTGATCATTTTATAGCCAATATGTCGCACTGGTTCGGCATATTATTGATGCTCGCCTCGTTTCTCTGGGGAGGATTGCTGCTTCGGCTCCAGTGGAAGCATATAGATTCGATTCCTGACAGATAAACACGTGATTACGGCTTACAGCTGTTACGCTTCGGGGTTTCCTAAAGTCAAGAATTACGGATAGAAACATTCTCTTAAGCCTTTTTTATGATTATTTTCAACGCCTGCCAATCGAGCATATGGCCTTTTTGCTTTGATCGTGAATTATAGGAAAAAACAAAGTTGATTACGATAAAGTTGTTTCAAATTTAAATCTCTTCCCTCTGAACAAATTAAGATATACCTGAACCACTTCCTTTAATTTGCCCGGTTATTCAATCCCATATTTCATGTTTTACGTTTGCCATGCCCCACCTTTTCTCCGTCACTTTATTTATGTCATCCCTCCTCTTTAAGGATTCTTGCCATGGAGCATCGATCATCAGGCTGCTCCCTATCCATATAAAAGCTTCGCGAGGTTTCCATACTTGCTTTTAACGTCCACCGTTCTCGGTTCGCTTTTCAGCATCTTGCATTCCTTTCTTACTGATCCCGTTTTAAGACAACTGTCAGGCAACGGGGGTCTGCTGCCAAATTCCATGGTCATGCCATATCCCCCCAATAATCACCTGCATGCCCTTTTTCACCAGTTCACATGTAATCCGGGGCTATAGTTTTGTCTTCCATGCCCACCATTGCCTGCTTGAGCTTATCCCGCTCGCTATAAATCATGCATATTTTATGATCTTTTTTATACTGTCCTCCTTTATTTTATTTGTATAAATTGGCAGGGAAAACGGCCCGAGCTTCGCGAACAAAGAGCGCCCGGAGTTTATCCCAGAAATTGCCGCCCAGTACGAAGAGGCTGAGCAGAAAAGTTAAGTCGGCAATCAGATTTACCCACAGTCGAGCAGGGGATGTATCGGAAAGCCAGCTTGGGGTGTACGCCATCACATACGTCGGTACAATGGGCAAAACAAACAGTACAAGCCCGAAATAGTACCGCAACGGGCCAACCTCAGCAGCAGGTTTCAGAGATTTTACATAACGTTTAACCCAGACTATTATGCGTTCGTAGTTTTCCTTACCCATGATAGCCACAGCGGGTATGGTCATTATCTCGAAGCCGAATACGAGAAATCCGCTCAATATCGTTTTTACTGTGGCAGGCCATGTTGATTGAGTCACCGTATAGACGCCCAGCGGCAGCACCAAACCAACAACCAGCATTGCAGTACCCAAAGCAAAGCGAAGGTTTTTGCTCACGAATCACCTCTCAAGCGTTGCAATCTGTCATTGATCCCGTCGCAGGATAGCGGTAAGGCAACGCGGCCCGGAACCATAATCTATTGTCTCTAACGCCGGGATCGTGATAACCTTCATTCCCTTTTTATCATAGGCATCGGCAATGCGCGTAAGATGCTCAGGAACCACGATTGTATTTTCATCGATACTCAGGTTGTTCGCCCCGGCAACTTCATCAAGCCTGATTTCAATCTTGTCCCATTTGGTCAATGGTTCAGGAAGGGGGTCAACCAAGGCCTCGGGACAATAGGTGAGAAGACCGGGACGATTCAGGGTAAGCAGCCAGTCGAGATGGAAGAGATCCGGCTGAAGGCGGATCGTATGAACCCGATAATCATCTCTTAGCAACTGCCTTAACCATGCCACGCCTTTCGGGGTTGATGCGTTTCCCGACATGCCGACATATACGTTATGCCCATCCATCATAATGTCGCCATTTTCAAGGTAGAGTTCGTCCCTTGTATAGTGCGGGGACGGCGGCGGTGTTGCAAAATAGGTTGCATTGCTGTTTTCGAGAAGAGGTTCAAGCATTCTGCGGACACACCATATATAGCTGCGTCTGAAGGGCAGATGAAACGAATTCAGAAGAAGTACTCGTGTTCCGATCACCCTGAAAAAATCTGCGCCTCCAATTGAATAATTGCCTTTCTGTACATCTTTCAAATACGCTTTTTCTTCATCGAAACCTTCCGGGACAGGCCCGGTACGGTGAACCTTAACACCGTGTTCCTGAAGTACGCGCTCTAATGTATCAATAGTGTGCTTCATTTTTTTAGCTTCCTCGGGAAAACCTTCTATGGTCAGCTTCCCGGCTTTTTCTCGCAAGGCTTTCTTCCCTTCCTCTGACAGCCAGATGAGTGCAGGTATATATTCAGGATCAATCAAATCGTCCACCTGACCAAGAACCGCTTCACGCAATTTGCCCCATTCGTTCCATGCTCCAATGATATTCCTTTCGCTCATAGGACCCTCCTCTATATTGTAATGAGTCTAAAATAAAAGGGGAATCGTTGTTGAAATATCAGCTTTTTCAGGTTCCCACATTTTATCTATTTTTATGCTATTACGGCAAGCTGTACGTAATATATCCTGCTTTATCTCGTAATACCAGTTACTTAAACCATGTTTTCTTTTTATAATAACTCCTTTCCCCTCATTTTACATCATCTCTCCTCAGCGGACCAACAGCGCAGCGGACACCTACACCCCAGTGTATAGGAACTTCAAAAGGAACGGTAATTACTTTAATACTGCGTTTTTCATACTCCGGTGCCAGCCTTTCGTACTGTTTTGCAAGTATCATTGTATGCGGGTCTATCATTAAACCGTTTGCACCGAAAGCTTCCCGCTCTGTGTCCAGCTTCTTTATCTCGATCTTCTCCCAGTTCCGCAGAGGTTCGGGCAGGCCTTCGGGAAAAAACTCGGGATAATATGTAAGCAGGCCCGGCCGGTTGAGCATTAATAAAATATCAAGGTGCAAGTGCTCGCTGGGCAATTTTACCGTATATACCTTATATTCACTTCCAAGGAATTGTTGTAGCCATTCAATACCGGCTTTGCTGGAAGCGTTGCCTGAAAACCCGACGAAAACATTGTGCCCATCCACAAAAACATCACCGCGTTCAAGATATATATCGTCTTCAAGATAATGTGGTGAACATGGTGGCATGGCAACATATCGCGCGTTACTATTTTTCAAGAGAGGCTCTAAGATATCGCGGACGGCCCAGACACGTTTCCTGCGGCACGGGGTACGAAGATTATTCAAAAGAATTACGTTATTACCTATCGTAAGAAAGAAATCACAGCCGTCGTGATTGCAGTAGCCCTTAAGGACATTATCCAGATATGTGATCTCTTCCTCATATCTGAGAGGATGGCTGCGGAATACCTCGATACCGTTCTTTTCAAGTATCTTTGCCAGATTGTCAAATTGCTCCTGCATTTTTTCCACTTCACCAGGCCTTGTATCAACAACCCGTTTACCGCCATATTTATCCGACCATTCCATCGCTGTTTCATCCTGCCATTTTAATGATTCATGGTTGGGAGGATCTACCATCAATGTATCCCCTATGCCGATAAATGCGTCATGGAGTTTGCCGTACTCGTTATTGACATGCACCATTCTTGCATCGCTTTTTTCCATCTTATTCTCCTTTTTTTAAAGAAACGCTTGAATGTAGATTCGTCCAAATCATTCATAACCCCCTTTATCACATATAACAAACCCGGTGCGGAAGGCTGTAGGGTCAATAAACAGGATTTCAACGAAAGTTTGAGTCATAATGTTATTCTCAGTTCTAAAAATTCCCTAATTTTTTGTCAAGACATTTTTGGCGCATTGTTTTCAGCATGGACATGGATTTCCCCATATAATGCTTCACTTTGTAAAACAATCCCAGGGTAACAAGGGGAAGCTATACATTATTTAGGCAATAACTGCAAAGTGCGCAGTTCGGCAAGCTATCATTTGTCGGGGCCATCGCCCATCTTGTAACCGGCAAACTGAATTTTAGTAAAACAGGATTGCCCGCTTGAAATGAGAAAGAGCCTTAATGTGCTTTGAGAAAGAGGGATATATCCTTGGAACGAATATCGGAACATTTTTAGGGTATATACCAGTTCTGATGAAAATGAGTGTTTCTGCAAGGGGTGATGTGCACGCTACTCAGTCTTCGGGTCGCCTTCGTTGCATATCAAGCGAATTGAGTCATAGAAGGGATCAAAAATGTTCCGCTAATGAACGGAAGAAAATATTTCCCGATACATTCAACAGCGATTTATTCTCAAGAGGTCGTGGGAGATACTTTGTTTGTACTTGAGTCATCATAACAATTTTTGCTATGATATTTACTGGAGGAACCACATGAAACTTGAAGGAAGGGTTGCTTTACTTACGGCAGCAGCAGGTGCCGGCATCGGTCAGGCAGTTGCCAGGACATTAGCCCGGGAGGGCGCCAGCGTTGTAGTAACCGATGCACACAAAGACCGGTCGGTTTCAGTTGCTGAAGCGCTGAAGCATGAATATGGCGTTGAGGCTCTCGGCATAGGCTGTGATGTGACAAGCCGCAACGATGTAGAAAGCGCTGTAAATATTGTACTTGAGAAATTCGGGCGCATAGATATACTCTTCAACAATGCAGGGACAAACCGGCCAGCACAGGTAGTAGATATAACCGACGAGGAATGGGCGCTGGTGATAAACGTATCGTTGCGCGGGACCTTTTACTGCTGCAGAGCAGTCCTGCCTGCTATGATGAAGCAGAACTACGGCCGCATCGTGAGTGTCACATCCGTTGCGGCATTCCGGGGGCTTAAGGCGGGCCACGCCCACTATGCAGCCGCAAAAGCCGGTGTTATGGCTTTTACACGTTGCCTTGCCGCTGAGGCGGCACAACACCATATAACTGCAAACACAATCGCTCCGAGCTTTATATTTAACGAATTTATTCCCCATATCTATCCGGAAGATGAAATAGAACGGATGTACGAGGAAATACCCTATCCGAGAAAAGGGGCGCCCCAGGACATTGCAAATACCGCCCTGTTCCTTGTCTCCGATGAAGGAGAATATATTACAGGTCAGACAATATGCGTCACCGGCGGAAGCTGGATGAGATAACCCTGCTGTTGCGGGACAATCAGGAAGCAGGGGATATTTTTAAAAGTTGCATGATATATTAACGAAAGAAGTTAATAATAACAAAGCTTCAAGGAGAAAAACCAGAAACTGGGAGCAAGGAGGCTTAGATGATGGCCAGATTAAGTCCGGAGGAGCTTTATAAGCGTTGCGATCCAGACCTGTTTACATTTAATACAACAGATGAAATAAGCGATTCCAAAGAGACTATAGGCCAGGAAAAGGCTATGAGGGCCTTAGATTTCGGACTCACCATGGACAGCAAGGGATTCAATATCTTTGCCCTCGGTGAGAGCGGGACCGGAAAGATGTCAACCATTATGGCTCTCCTGAAAGAGAAGGCATCTCAGGAAAGGGTGCCGGAAGACTGGTGCTATGTATATAACTTCAAAAACCCGGATGCGCCTGTAGTAATCCCTCTCGGAGCAGGCATGGGACTTTCCTTTCAAAAAGAAATGGATGAGTTTATCCGAATACTCAGGACTGAGATACCGAAGGCCTTCGAATCAAAGGAATACGAAGAGCAGAAAGGTAAAATCCTTGAACAGTTCCAGCAAAAACAATTGGAATATTTTTCAAAACTTGACGAAGAGGCAAAAACAAAGGGCTTTGCGGTAAAAAGGGGGCCCACCGGCGTTATGATTGTGCCTTTGAATGAAAATGGTGAGGTGTTATCAAAAGAAGAGTTTGAGGTCCTTGATGAAACAGTTCGAAGGCAGATGGAAGAAACGGGCAGGATGTTTCAGGTACGGCTTAATGATGCCATAAGGGTTCTCAGAGAAACGGACAAAATTGTAAGGGATATGCTGGCCAAACTTGAAAAGATGGTAGCCCTCGACATTGTGGGGCCTCTTGTTGAGGCAATAAAAAATAAGTACAGTAAATACGAGAAAATGCTTACATACTTCGAGGATTTGAAAGATGAAATATTATCACACCTCGATGATTTTAAATCTCCCGGCGAAGAGCAGCAGCCGACAGCTATGTCTTTTTTGAAGATGCCTCAACAAGAAGTGCCCGTTACAAAATATGCGGTAAATATCTTCGTAAATAACGGTGAAAATAAAGGTGCACCTGTTGTTTTTGAGAGCAACCCCACATACCTGAATCTCTTCGGCAGGATAGAATACAAAGTGACATATGGCATGGCAGCAACGGATTTTTCCCTCATTAAGGCCGGCTCCGTCCACAAAGCAAACGGCGGTTATCTTATAATCAATGCCGCGGATCTTTTAAAGAACCCCTTCTCTTATGATGCTCTGAAAAGAGCCCTTAAGAACAGGGAAATAAGGATAGAGGATATTCTGGAGCAGTACAGGATGATAAGTACCTCTACATTGAAGCCCGAGCCGGTACCGCTAAACGTAAAGGTTGTTCTGATGGGCAATCCGCAGTTGTACTACCTCCTTTATGCATACGATGAGGAATCCAGGGAACTTTTCAAGGTTAAGGCCGACTTCGACAGCAGGATTGACAGAACAGCGGAAAATATAGACAAATATGCCGCATTTATTGCACGCTGCCAGAAGGAAGAAAATCTTCTCCCCCTGGATAGAAGCGGGGTTGCAAAGATCATTGAATTCGGCTCCCGTTTTGCCGACCACCAGAACAAGCTCTCTGTAAAGTTCAGCGATATTCTTGATCTGCTCAGGGAATCACATTACTGGGCTCTTAAGGCCGGCAGCAAGGTCGTAAAGGCAGAGCATGTATCCCGTGCGGTAACTGAAGGTATTTACAGGGTCAACAGGGTTGAGGAGCGGCTCCGCGAGATGATGCTTGAAGGAACACTTATTGTGGATACGGAAGGTTCCAGGATAGGACAGGTGAACGGTCTTGCCGTGCTTGATCTGGGAGATTACAGTTTCGGGAAACCGTCGAGGATAACTGCCAAGACATTTGCCGGAAGGGCCGGCGTCGTGAATATCGAGCGCGAAACAAAGATGAGCGGCAAGATACACGAAAAGGCAATTATGATTATTTCGAGCTATCTGGGGAGCAAATATGCAGTTAAAAAACCGATCAGTCTGTCAGCATCGATTACCTTTGAGCAGCTCTATGAAATGATAGAAGGCGACAGCGCCACCTGCGCCGAATTGTATGCTCTCCTGAGCAGCATATCCGGGGTACCCTTGAAGCAAAGTTTTGCCGTAACCGGCTCTATGGACCAGAATGGCGATGTTCAGCCGATAGGAGGCATAAATCAAAAGATTGAAGGCTTTTTCGAGCTTTGCAGGATGAGGGGGTTTGTTGGGAGCAACGGTGTTATAATTCCGAAGAAAAATGCTTTAAACCTCTTTCTCAAGGAAGAGGTGGTGAACGCAGTTAGAGACGGAAAGTTCGCCGTATACATTATTGATAAGATGGAAGAGGGGCTTGAGATACTGACCGGCATACCGGCGGGAGAGATGAACGGGGCCGGGGAATATCCGGAAGGGACTGTTAATCATCTTGTTGTGAAGAGGCTTACGGAAATATCAGAAGCCCTTGAGAAAAAAAAGGATAAAGAAGGGGAAGCGGCCGCCTCTAAGGACGGGAACAATCACTTGGAAGAAGGACAAAAATAAAACCGGGGTATCTTATGTTTTCTTTAAAAATGAAATGGATATTTCTAAGTATTTTTTTAGCCAGCCTGCTGTTTTTAAACGGCTGCAGTTCCATGAAGCCGTTTTTCACAGGAGAACCTTTTACATTGGAAAAAAAATAAGCCATCCGGGTTCTCGCAACGGGATACAGCATGTCACATTCCGCGGCTTGCCGTAACAAACTGTGCGGAATGTGCGCGCAGCAATTCAAAGATCATATTTTAAGCGGTTGTTGTTTTCCGATATTTTGCCTTCAACAAAAAGCTGCTCCATTATTGTCTCAATATCTTTTTCGTCCATGCGTCCGGAGAAAGTATTTTTAAGGTGTGTTGCCAGTGACGATTTGGTTCTGGGTCTTCTCGGCGCAGGTATTTTTGAAAGATTTATTACAACTGCATCCGTATGCGTGGATTTCGGAGTTCCCTGATCAGAAGAGGGCATCTGTGAGAGATTAACTATACGCTTTACCTTCAGGCCCAAACGGTTTGCATACTGGACTACAGAATCAAAACCTTTATCTTTAGAAAGAAGGTATATCTCGCCTGTTTTTTCTTTTTCCATACTGAGCCTGCCAAGTTCAAAAATCATATGGAAATCAAGATTATTTTTTCCGTTACCTTCGATCTTGATCCACCTTAATGAGCTGCCGAAGGACTGTGTTGATTCAACAAGTTCAAAAGGTATCTTGTTTTGCGATTTGCCCACAAAGAACCAAACCTCTACAATGCCGGGATCTAAGCTGTTCAATGTCAGGCCCTGGACATTTTCATAGTCAATCATAAGTATAATTTTCATAGTCG
>Ga0351920_1145_pt1 | contig 14139 bp, 16 predicted proteins | sample BONcelHT113001C8_FD_206854 | JGI IMG/M metagenome (GOLD analysis project Ga0351920, IMG submission 206854) | Enriched cells from coal bed in the Powder River Basin, Montana, United States - BONCAT cells T11 rep2 HSBNCT.T11.300.1.C8 ... | reverse complement strand
GGCGCCGAACCCCTGGACCAGCCAGATGGCCAACTTCGTCCAGTGCCTGAAGGACCGATCGACGCCGGTATCCGACGTCTATACCAATCACCGCGGCCTGTCGACGTGCCACCTGGCCAACATTGCCATCCGGCTGGGCCGCGAGAAGATCACCTGGGACCCCAAGACCGAGCAGATCGTCGGTGACGACGAGGCCAACGCCTTGCTCAGTCGACCGCAGCGGGAGGCGTACAAGATTTCCGTCTAGAGCTTCACTTCAGCCCACTTTCACAAGGATCTAGCCCATGTCCGAGATCCACCGCGTTTCCGCACGTGCCTTTGTTCGCCAGATGGCCGCAGTTCTGCTGGCTTGCGGCCTCATCGCCGGCCTGCTACCGCGTTTCGGCTTCGCGCAGGACGGGACCGCCAAGCAGCCTGTAGTAGGGGAAAGTACGCGTGTCGCGCCGTTTGTCATCTTCGAGGACGACTTCGACAGCGACTCGGATGGCCCGATGGCCTTGTGTCTGCTGCTTGAACTTGAGGCCGCGGGCGAGTGCAAGATCATCGCCTGCGGTGCCAGTGAACTGCATGAGGACTCCACCGGAGCCATGGCGGCGACCCTGCAATACTTCGGGCGCGGGGATATCCCGCTCGGCTCTTATCGGGATGACCTCCGCCCGCGCGATCCGGAAATGACTCAGCTCTACGACGACTCCTACTTCGACGCCAACATCGCCTCGGACACCTTCAACTATGGCCACCCCCGGCGCCACCGTCGCGACTACCCGGATGCCGTGGAGGTTTACGTCAAAGCCCTCAACGCCCTGCCACCGGGTGCCAAAGCCAAGCTCATCGTCGGCGGCGCGCATAACCATTTGCGAGATTTGCTGGAAGGGAATCCTGACCTCGTGCGCGCCCGCATCTCCGAGCTTCATTTCATGGGCGGCTGGTGCTGGCCGGACAACGGCAAGCCCGCCGAGACCGACTGGAACCGCGACTCCAACCTCTGGTCCACCCGCTTTGACACCCAGTACATCGCCGGGAACTGGCCGCGAGAAATTCCCGTCTTCATCGCCGACACTTCCGTTGGACTCGGCGTGCTAGCCGGCCAGTTGAAGACGCGCGAGAAACTGTCGGATCTGCATCCCGCCAAACGCATCCAGATTCTTTATCGAATCGGCTGGGACAAAGGTCACAACGCCCTCGATCAAATGAGCGTCATCAGCGCCGTGCGCGGCTTCACAAACCTCAACGGCGTGGACATCACCCTGCGGCGCGGCACGCTGGAGGTCAACGACCAACCAGACAGCCCCGACTACGGCCGGCACCGCTTCATCGGCTCCCCAGACGGTCCGCATTACCTCATGCACCGCCCCCAGGACCCGGCCACCGCCCAAAAGCTGGCGGACTACCTCGACGCCATCCTCCTGCTACGCGGCGGCGACGCCGGCGACGGCGTCTTTCGGGATGAGTTCACCGCCACCCGCGGGAAAGACGCCATCGAAACCCTGCAAACCCGGCGCGGCTGGATCAAAGCCGGACACCCGGCGTCCGACACCTTGATGGATGGCAGCGATTCCGCGCATTACTCCGAGAAAGCCCAATTCGTCCAATTCACCGGTAACACCCGCACCGCCCCCAACAACGTGCAGCTCAAAGACTTCGGCTCCGGCGACCTGCGCCTGCGCGCCCGTGTGATGGTCACGCATCAGGACGGCTTCATCGGCCTCTGCCTGCGCGCGGATGCCGAGACCGATCCCATGGGCATCCAGCTTCGTGTTCAGCCGAACGGCCCCGGCCTGCGCCTGTATCAAAACACCGCCGCCCTGCCGCAAACCCGCACCCAGGGCAAGCCTACCGCCTTCACCACCCGCACATGGTACACCATTGACCTTCAGGCCGAGGGCGACCGCATCATCGGCCGCCTCTACGACGACACCGACAACGCCGTGCTGCTGGAGCAAGTCGAATGCACGCTCCCGGGCAACGCCAAACGCCAGCACGCCGGCTTCATCGCGCGCGGTAATGGCGAACGTGCTGACTGGTTTCAATTCGGAGTACGCCGGCCGCATTGGAGTGGCGAAAACCCGCGCAAGACATCCCATCCCGGGCCTTTGGCGGGAAGGAAGGGAAAGGGATAAGAGAGGAAACTTCTAAATGAGTTGGACGACTTTTGACGGAGAAGCCAAGGTGAGAAACGAGGCGTTACGCAGTATCTGTCAGATTGGGCGCTTACGTATCTGGGCTGGATCCCTGGTGGCGTCAGGCAACATACGATAGCGAGCAATAGTCGACGGGAGTAGATTCATGGGTAGATACATGACTGCTTTGATCCTGGCCATGTCTTTGCAGGTGGCATCCGTCCATGCCGCGGATTGGCCGCAGTTTCGGGGGCCGAATCGGGATGGCAAGTCGCCAGAAACGGGACTGGTGAAGCAGTGGCCGGCGGCAGGGCCAGGGCTTATCGGCACGATCAGCGGCGTGGGCGGCGGTTTTTCGTCCCCGGCGGTCGCAGGAGAATGCATCTACATCACCGGCAAGGTCGGTGATGATCTCAAGATCTTCTGCTTCGACGGTTCGGGGAAGAAGATCTGGGAGAGGACGCACGCTTCGGCATTCGGCGAGGCGAATGCCCCTCATTCACCGTACCCAGGCGCTCGTGCCACCCCGACTATCGACGGCGACATGATCTATCTGCTCGGCGGCCTTGGACGGCTGACAGCCTACCGCACCAGCGATGGCGAGCCGGTCTGGTCGGTGGATGTCGTCGGCGAACTCGGCGGGCGCGTGCCGCCGTGGGGCTATGCCGAGTCGGTACTCATCGATGGTGAAAAGCTGATCTGCACGCCGGGCGGCGAGAAGACGGGCACCTTTGCCGCGCTGGACAAAAAGAGCGGCCGCGTCTTGTGGCGGAGCAGCGAGGTGACGGAGCGCGCCGAATACAGTTCCCCCATTCTCATTGAATAACAACGTCCGGCAGGTTGTGACCATGAGCCGCGGCGGGCTGGTCGCAGTGTCCCCTGGGAATGGTAGGTTTCTTTGACAACATAGCCGAGTCGCCAAGATGGGAACGCCGGAAGGAGGCACCGCGCACTGCAATTCGCCCGCCTATGCCGATGGGTATGTGTTCGACGCCACCAGCTACCATACGCGAGGCGGTTGCGCAGTGGCACTCCAACCCACAGCGACCGGATTGGAAGCAGAGCTTGCCTGGGAAAGCTCAAAGCTGAATTGTGAGCATGGCGGCTATCTCATCATCGATGGCTACCTTTACATGAATCAAGGCGTTGGCTGGAGTTGCCTGGAGCTGAAGACTGGCGAACAGCGCTGGTCCGGCCGAGGGCCGGGTAAAGGTTCCATCATCTACGCCGACGGCATGCTGTACTGTCTTGGGGAGAAAGGGAAGATGGGACTCGTTGAGGCGAGTCCGGAAGAATTCAAGCTGGTCAGCATGTTCGACTTGCCAATGGGCGAAGGCCCGTGCTGGACGCACCCGGTGATCGCCGGCGGGAAGCTCTATCTGCGCTGGAGCGACAATCTGTACGTTTATGACATCAAGAAATAGACACCTGACTGGAGGTTTCGAAAATGATGACGACCCTTTCCATGGCACTCGACAATCCAAGTACAAAACCCCGTTCCGCTTTGACGCTCCTCGCCCTCGTGCTCGCGGCCAGCGCCGCCGTGCCCGGCAATACCTCGGCCGCCGCGGGCCGGCCGAACATCGTCTGGATCTTCGTCGAGGACATGAACGACTGGATGGGCTGCTACGGGGACAAGACGGTCCCCACGCCGAACATCGACTCGCTCGCTGCCCGCGGCGTGCGATTCGATCGGGCGTAGATGCCCGCGGGCGTCTGTTCGGCAACGCGATCGGCGATCGCGCTGGGCGCCATGCAGACCTCGCTGGGCGTCCACAACCACCGCTCAAGCCGGAAACGCGTGCCGGAAGAGGTTATCAATCTGCCGGAGGGTGTGGAGACGGTCTACGAGCTGATGCGCGGCGCCGGCTACTACGTGACCAGCAGCCGAGGCAAGAACGACTTCAACTTCGTGTTCGAGTTGAACGACCTCTACGACCAGCTCGCGGGGAATATGGGTTTCTCGAAGGACCACTGGGCGGGCCGGCCGAAGGGTAAGCCCTTCTTCGCGCAGATCCAGCTCAAGGGCGGCAAGGACTCGGGCCAGTACTCCGGCGCGCCGGCGCGTGCGAAGGTCAAGCAGGGCCAGGCTCAGCCACCTTTTACCGACCCCTCGAAGATGAAGGTCGCCCCGTACTACCCCGATCACCCCGTGATGCGCCGCGAGTACGCGCACCACCACGACACGATCCGCCAGACCGACGACGAGGTGAGCCAGGTCCTCGACGCCCTGAAGGCCGACGGACTGCTCGAGAACACCGTGGTCTTCTTCTGGACCGACCACGGCATGCGTCTGCCGCGCCACAAGCAGTGGCTGTACGAGGGCGGCATCCGCGTGCCGTTGGTCGTGGCGGGCCCAGGCCTGCCGAGCGGCCAGGCCCGCGCCGACCTGGTCAGCGGCATCGACATCACCGTGACCACACTGGCGCTGGCCGGCGTGCGGCGCCCGGCCTGGATGGAGGGGCGGGCCTTCTTTGCCCCCGACCACCAGCCGCGCGACCACGTCGTCTCCGCCCGCGACCGCTGCGATTACACGATCGATCGCGTCCGCGCGGTCACCACTCGGCAGTACAAGTACCTGCGGAACTTCCTGACCGACCGCCCCTTCATGCAGCCGCAGTACCGCGACGGCCGTGACTACGTCGAGGTGCCCCGCGAGCTCTGCCAGGCGGGCCAGCTCAGCGCCGTGCAGTCCTTCATGTGGTCGCCGGCGCGGGTGCCCGAGGAACTCTACGACCTCGACAACGACCCCCACGAGACCAAGAACCTGGCGAACGACCCGGCGCACGCCGCCGAACTAACGCGGCACCGGAAGCTGCTGGAAGACTGGATCCAGGCCACCGACGACCAGGGCCAGTACCCCGAGTCGATCGACAGCCTGCGCGGCGTCCTGACCCGCTGGGAGAAGCAAGCCGTGAACCCCGAGTACGACAAGGCCCGAGCCGCAAAGTTTTGACCAGCCTCTCCCGGCCACACCCAGGACGATAGTCAGAAATCGAAGAATATGTGCTCTACGACTGCGCCACGGACCCCGAGATGAAGGCTGCGGCCGACACGGCGCTTCACTTTCACGTCGCCAACATGGCGGCCAACCACTTCGAGGGCGTGACCATCCCACCCACGCAACGTGATTATCCGGAAACCACGTGGAATACTTGCACGTATGAGCCCGGGTCCCGCCATGCGGGCCACCTCATACACTGGTTGTACTGGGCCGACGCGCAGAACTGGACCCCGGCCGAGATCGACAAGGGGGATGGTAACTATGTGGTCTACGCGGCTGTGTTCAGTTGGCGGCCCCACGCTGCCATCGGGAGTCTTGCGCGGGGAGAAACGGTCCCCTACGAGCTTACGGCATCGGCAGCCGGATTCGGCTTCTGGAGAACAGACGCGCCGGCGGATGTCCTGCGCTACGTCTACCGCGACAAGCTTTACGCCATGGGCAGCGGACACGTCTTCCGTTACGACCCCGTCGGGTTCTACGACACCTACACCACGTTTCGCCTTATCTACAAGAACCCCGACAAATTCAATTTCATCGAGTGTTACCATCCCTACTGGCGCAGCAACGACCGCACCTGGAGGGGGATCCGCTCGCCGTTCGAGCAGTGGGCGCAGCACAAGGGGGCCGCGATCGCGCTCTTCAATATCCCCACCGCTGACCCGTGGGCCGGCCGAGGCAGATCGAGCTGGCAGGCCATGCGCAATGCCCACTCCGATAACCTGATCAAGGAAGCGCTTGTGCGTTATCCCTCTAGGAGCGAAACCATGAACGAGCTTCATCAACCGCCCCGTCGTCAAGTCCTGCGCCGCGGGGCGCTGGCAGTTTCGGCTGCGGTATCCCTCTTCGTGCCGCGCCGCGTCCTTGGTTTCGCCGGCCAGTCCGGCGCGAATGAAGAAATAGCGATTGCTGTAGACGCCTGCGGCCCGGGTGGCCGCCGGTTCACCGCAAGGCCAATGGCATGCGCGTGATCAAGGGTTGCCTGGTTGCGTTTGCGGGATTATTCTGGGAGCAGTGGTTTCGATGGGACAGTCCCTTCCTTTCTTGATACTGGAGACGATGAATCATGAAACGTCGCGATATGTTGAAGGCGACCGGTTTGACCTTGGCCGGAGCCGCATGGCCCTTGCGTTGGTTGGGGGCGGCTGCGATCCAACGGCCCAAGGTTTTGTACTTCACCCGCAGTGCGGGTTTTGAGCACTCGGTGGTCCGCCGCCCCGAGGGCCAGCTCAGCCATTCGGAGCGGATCCTGGTCGAATTGGGCAACCAGCACGGAGTCGACGTGGTCTGCACCAAGGACGGCAGCGTGTTCGATGGGGATTTGGACCAGTATGCGACGATCGCCTTCTACACGTCGGGCAACTTGCTGGGCGATGCTAAGGACGGAAGCCAGCCGATGACGGCTCAGGGGAAGAAGCGGTTGCTGGATTGGGTTGCGGCGGGGGGCGGTTTCGTCGGAATCCACGCGGCCACCGACACGTTCCGCAGCCGCGAGGTAGATCCCTACATCGAGATGATCGGTGGCGAGTTCAGTGGCCATGGACCGCAGCAGGTCGCCACCAATACCAACGTTTCGCCCGAGTTTCCCGGCATGAAGGATGTGGGCCGTTCGTTCGAATTGATGGAGGAGTGGTATGCCCACCGGAAACTGAATACAGACATGCACGTGATTCTGGTGCTGGAGACCGACGGCATGCAGGGCAACGACTACGATCGTCCACCCATGCCTTCCGTATGGGCCCGCAAGCACGGCAACGGCCGTGTCTATTACAACTCGCTGGGGCATCGCGAGGATGTCTGGACGAATCCCTTGTTCCAGAACATGTTGGTGGCTGGTTTTTCCTGGACGATGGGCGAGGTCGATTTCGACCCGGTGACGAATTTCGCGGAAAAGACGCCCAAGGGCAATATCTAGCCGTGGTCGAGGAGCACCGGTGGCAGGTGCGGCGGTTTGCCAGGCAGTTCTACAATGCCGCCCGCTGCACCCCTACCCGGACGGCGTTGCTGACGGGCGTCTACCCGCACCAGGCGGTCTACCGGGGCTCCCTCGACGGCCGTTGCGTGACTATTGCGGCGCGCGGGCTACGCTACGCTGATGACGGGGAAGTGGCACGTAGGCTCGGCGCCCCGCACTGGCCGCGGCAGGCCAAGCCGAAGGACATCGCCAAGAATCGGGGCCGCTGCGACGCCGGTTGGGATGCCATCAGCCAGGCCGGGTAGTGGCGCTCGACGCGACCGATGGCGGGATGCATTTGGTCGCGACTGAGCCGCACAGGAGCGAAATGCGATTCCACAAACTCCTCGATTCCCACGCAAGCCTGGGCCCCAAGTCCTCCCGTCTGGACGGCATGGCCGCGGCCGAGGGGTGCCTGTTTCTGGAAACGCGTGATGGCCGCGTTCTCTGCCTTGCATCGGCCGGCAAGGAATGAGAAGGACAGAAAGATGGCGACAGAAAGGTGCATGAAAGACACGATCATCCGATCATACACGGTTGCGTTTTTTCAAATCTTGGGCTCGGGCTTCTTCGCCGAGTGGATGACATGCTCCTCGCCCTCATGACTCCAGGGCATGCGGATTGCCCGACGAAAACTTGAACGAATCCTCTTACGGAGAGAATTCCCATGATACGAACCTTCTTTTTCTTGTGGCTCTTGACGGCCGTCTGCTGGTCGTCGACAAATCGGCGCTGTACTGTTTGACGCAGAGCGCAGAACTGGACGCCGGCAAGTGATGGCGTTGGCAATCCGTTTGGTGTGAGTAGTTCAACGGGGCAACCTCTGCTTTGGTCGCCGACCGCATCATGCAAACGGGTTTCCTCCCGCAGATTCAGGGAGGCCAACAGAAAGAATGGAAACCTGGAAACCGAATCTGCTGGCCTCTTTGAATCTGCTGGAAATCCCCGCATTTTGATCTCCCTTTCTCACTCGCCGGCAAGGAATCGGATATAGTAAGCGTCCTGGCAACCTGAAAGGCGCCGAGATTTTGTCTCGACCGTTGTTCCCAGCCCGCTGACCAACCTCCGTGACATCGGGAAAATTATGCATTATCGTTAGCATTGACACAATTCGGGATCACACCTGGAACTCAAACCACAAGACCATGACAATCGGAGGTACTCAATGACTGGACGAACACAAATCAATCGTCGCACGTTCCTTCACCGCGCCGGCGCTGGTTTGGCTGCCGCCGCGCCGCTGGTGCTCCCGTCGCGCGTTTGTCGGGCTGGGCCCGAGGCGCCGAGCAACCGGTTCAACATCGCGCTGATCGGTTGCGGAGGCCGAGGCAACGTCATCCTGGGGGAAGCGCTCGGCAGCGGCGCGAACCTGATCGCCCTGTGCGATGCGGAGGCAGCTCGGATCGCGAACACCCGCAAGGCCGTGGCCGAGAAAACGTCCGAGGCCCAGCAGGCTCGCGGCTACGAGGACTATCGCGAGTTGATCGACAGGGAACCGTCGCTGGACGGCGTGCTGATCGCCATCGGGCCCTGGTGGCACGCGCCGATGAGCACGGCGTTCATCAAGGCGGGCAAGCACGTCTACTGCGAAAAGCCGCTGACCCGTTTGGTCTCCGAAGCCCGGGCCTTGGGCAAGCTGGCCAAGGAGTCGAAGGTCACGACCCAGATGGGCACGCAGGGCGCGGCCAGCGAATCGTTCCGCCGGGCGGTGGAGATCGTTCAAGCCGGGCTGCTGGGGCAGATCGGCGAAATGCACGTTTGGCACATCAACGAGCTGGGTCCGAAAAGCCACGCTCGCCCGGCGGGCGAAGATCCGGTTCCCGCCGGGTTTAATTGGGATCTGTGGGTGGGCCCGTCGCCCATGCGGCCGTTCAAGAAGGATGTGTACCTGCCCGGCTGTCGGCGGACGTCCTGGTGGTTCGACTTCGGGGCGTGGATCCTCGGCGATTTCGGCGTGCATACTTGGCAGTTGCCGATCCGGGCCCTGAAGCTCGATTACCCAGCGAGCGTGGAGCACAACGTGCCGGAGCCCGTCCTGGAGACGTATGTTTCCACCACGAAGATCCGCTATGAATTTGCCGCCCGCGGCGACTTGGCCCCGGTCACCGCGTGGGACTACGACTCGGGCAACCGCCCGCCCAAGGAGGCCAGGGCAGACATCGAGGCGGTCTACGGAAACCTGCCGAACGTGGGTGCGATGCTGCTGGGGGAGCGGGGCACGATGTATATTGGCGGCTGGGGGGCGGGCAACCTGATCAAGCTCAAGGGCGACGAGAAAATGCGCGGCGTGAACGATCATCCGGCCGCAAAGGGCATTCCGCAGACCGAACCGCGCGCGCCTCGGCAGAACCACATGCTCGAATGGATCGAAGCGGCTCAAGCCGGCAAGAAAGCGTACCAGTCCTTCGAAGTCGCCGCCCATTCGATGGAGGTCATCCTGCCCGCGGTCGTGTCGTTGCGGATGCAGCGGCGGATCGACTGGGACGGCGTCAACTTGAAGGTCCCCGGCGCGCCGGAAGCCGACAAATTCATCCAGGCCAACCACCGCAAGAAGTGGCTTTGTTAACTCGACTGCCGTACCTTGGCCAAGGGTGCGGCGTCAGCCCACCGGGGGTGTCTTGGCAAACGTTACGGCGTCAGCCCACCGGGGGGCCGGGATCAACGCCGCTACCACCGGCCGGCTTACGCCGGGCCGTTCGCCGTGATCTTCGCAAGTTCCAACAGGAGAAATACACATGAACCGACTGCTATCCGACGTCGACACCAATCACCGCGGCTTGTCGACGTACCACCTGGCCAACATTGCCCTCCGGCTGGGCTGCGAGAAGATCACCTGGGACCCGATGGCCGAGCAGATCGTGGGTGACGACGAGGCCAACGCCTTCCTCAGCCAACCGCAGCGGGAGGGGTACGGGATTTCCGTCTAGAGCTTCGCTGATCGCGCTTTGCCGAAGAGCTGTCCTATGTCCGAACTCCACGTCTGGCTCACCGTCAACGGCAACGCCCCTGAGGATCGGCCAGATGGCTGGTGTCGGCTGGGGCGGGCCGACCGGTTTCAAGGCTATCCCTTTTAATTCTAGCAATTTCAAAGAAGGAGAATTACCATGCCAAACCAAGTTCCGTTTATTCGCCAGGCGGCCGCCGTCTTGACGGCTTTCGGCCTCATCGTTGGCCTGCTGCCGGGCTTTGCTGCGGCTCTGCACGCCCAAACGGTCGACCCGAAATCAGTCTTGGGCGACACCGCATTGCCGTCGCCCGACGACGTGTCGCAAACGTTCCCTTACGGAATTACGGGTAAGACGCCGCCGTCGCTGATCAAAGTCAATTACGAAGGACAAGCTCCCTACCACAAGCACCGCATCAATCTTAGGATCTTCCAAGGCTGCCCGCAGGTAGAAATCTCCGAGGGCGGCAGGCTCTGGGCCACTTGGTTCGGGTCCAACGTACAGGCCGAACGCGCGCCGTACCACAAAGACCAATTCTCGGTGATCTCGACCTCCGCAGACGGTGGCAAGACTTGGAAGGAAGTCTTTGTCTTCGACCCGAGCGAACTGCTCGGCGGCGGAGCATCCGACCCGATGCTGTGGAAGGATCCCAAGGGCAATATCCGCTTCATCGGTCTTAGGAACGTGGATTTCAAAGGCAAAGACGAATTCGCCTCCTCCGCGTGGGAATTCACCATGCTCGCCCCAGAAAACGAACACACCGCTTGGAGCGCGCCGCGCCTGCTTGGAAACAAAAACATCTCCGTCATGAAGCCGCTGATTTTCCCCGACGGCACGATTATGCGCTCGATGGACGACTTCAAGTTTGTCGGCAGCCCTGACAAGGTGCGAATTCGCTTTTTGAAAGAGGACGTCGACGGCAAGCCGATATTTGTCTCCGAACTCCCCGTAGACGCCGACGCGGTCTTTGCAGAGCAAATGCCCATCATCAGAAAAGACGGCAGCCTCTTCACATTCTACCGCGCCAGGAAGGGACAGAAATTTGCCGAATCTTTCGACGGAGGCAAGACCTGGAAACTGGGCGGCTACTACCCGATGCAGTTCTCGATAAACACCAAGTGCATACTCAAGAAACTGCCTTCGGGAAGAGTTTTGCTGGTCGCAAACGACGTCCAGATGAAAGAGGAAAGCGGCAAGAACATCTACTACTATACCGACGAAAACGGCAAGGAACGCGAACTCATAGAACATAAGACCTCGCGCACCCGCATGACGGCCTACTTAAGTGATGACGACGGCAAAACCTTCGCGCATAAACTCCTGCTGTGCGACGACGGCGAAATCAGCTATCCTTCGGCGACACTCGGCCAAGACGACTCCATCTACATCGTCTATGACCAAGGGCGCGGCAGGATAGGCCAGCACACAATCTTTTTGTCAAGCGTGACGGAAGAAGACATCCTTGCGGGCAAACTGGTCAACAGCGAAAGCTTCTTGAACAACATCGTAAGCCGCCCCAGCGACCAAGGCGGCGGCCGCCGCGAAGGCGACAAAATCTAAGCTCGCCCCGGCAATTCAAACAGAAGCTCGCTGTTGGCTGGTCCAGGCGTTGGCTTCCCGATAATCGCCGCAGTAAGGGATGCCGAGGTCGATCCAACACGCGAGCTTATCGAGTTCTTCCTGCGACAGTTCGACTCCCTCGTGGCCGGCATCCAGCAAATAAAGCTGAAAGACTACCGCGGCAGATGACTCGTTCGCCTGCACGTCATTGGCGATCGTGCTGAGGATCGTGAAGACCGCAACGGTCAGCATTCGCGTGGCAGAAACAACCGGCATGAATGATATTTTTTCCATCGTCTTGCTGCTGCTTTGACAGTCCTGAAGAGCCGCACTGCAACGATATCACCGTTCGCGGCTTTACCCTGCAACACGCGGCCACGCCGTGGGCGGCACCGCGGACGGAGCAGGTCGGCCTGATCGGCACGCACTGGAGCAAGGGCTGGATCATCGAAGACAACGTCATTTCCCATTCACGTTGTACCGGCATTACGCTGGGGAAACACGGCGACGAATGGGACAACAACCGGAAGGTGAGCATCTTCATCGAGTACGCAAAACGCGCCCATGCCCGGGGCTGGAACCGGGGCACTGTCGGCAGCCATATCGTCCGAAACAATACCATCTCGCACTGCGAACAGGCAGGTATCGTAGGCAGCCTGGGCGCCGTGTTCAGCGAGATAACAGGAAATACGATCCACGATATCCACGTGCGCCGCCTGTTTACCGGCCATGAGATGGCGGGAATCAAATTCCACGCGGCCATCGACGTCCGGATAGCCGGAATCGGATCTATCGTGCCGACCGCGGTATCTGGCTGGACTGGATGACGCAGGGCACGAGGGTTACGGGGAATCTGCTGCACGATAATGGGCCTCGCGAAGACCTGTTTGTCGAGGTGAGCCACGGACCGTATCTGGTTGACCACAACCTTTTCTTGTCCGATCGGAGCCTGGCCGATTGGTCGCAGGGCGGAGCCTACGTCCACAACCTGTTCGCGGGAAGCACTACCAGAAGGCCCGACAAACGGGTCACGCCCTACCATGCGGCGCACTCGACGGCCATCGTCGGCACCAGTGACATCGCCGGCGGCGACAACCGCTTCCACAACAATCTATTCGTCGGCGAGGAAGGACAGAAGCATGGACTGAACGTCTACGACGACAGCGCCCTGCCGCTGCAAACGGGCGGCAACGTGTATCTGAACGGAGCGGTACCGCACACCAAGGAGGCGAATCCTGTCATGTTGAATCAAATGAAATGGTTACGAACCGGGGCAGCTGACCGGCCGGACTTGAACCGGCACGAACCTGGTTCACAGCCAGGCGCTCTGCCAATTAAGCTACGGCCAACACAAATGATGTTCGCATCAGCGGAAGGGGCGGGAATCGAACCCGCAAGGCTTTCGCTCAGCCGGCTTCCAACCGAGCGCGCGTCACCTATCGGGTAGCCTTTCCGTTGTTTGTCATCAGCAGCCCGACCAGGACTCGAAGTGCGGAACACCTCGGTAGAAACGAGGGATGATTTCCGTTTCACCATCGGGCCAGCAAGGCGGAAGGCAAGGGAGTCGAACCCTCATGACCCTCAGGTCGCGCGGTTTAGCAAACCGGCCCGGCAAGCCGTATCCGGCTACCTTCCGTTCTTTTCAGTGGACCCACCCAGAGTTGAACTGGGATCTCCGCCACGCCAGGGCGGCGTCTTCCCCTTGGACCATGAGCCCGTGTTTTCCAGTGGACCTGATGGGAGTTGAACCCACCGCACCGACCTTGCAAGGGTCAGTCGCCCCCAGCGGCATGCAGGCCCGTGGGACGTCCGCCGGTTTCACCCCTGCGAACGTCCACTACCGCCGATCGTACGGCGGCCCTCGGTCAGAGGTCCGTCCGGGAATTGAACCCGATCCTCGTCCTTACCAAGGACGTGTGCTGCCGAAACACCTACAGACCGTCGTTTCTGTGATCCCGGGCAGAATCGAACTGCCGATTTCCTGGGTGTCATCCAGGCGTCTTTGCCGCTGGACCACGGGATCGTCTGGCAGTAGTGACCGAGGCAGGAATCGAACCTGCAAAATCACGAGATTCTCGACCTCGTCGCTTTGCCTGTTTGCATACTCGGCCACGATCAAGTAGCGGGTCCGGGAGTCGCACACCGGCGGTCCAGGCTTATGAGGCCCGGATGAGCACTGGCCCACCCGCAAGTTGCAGATCCCGGTATCGAACCGGGCACACCGGCCGTATGAAGGCCAGTTGGGTCCCTGCCCACCTGCAGTCGTTCTGTCCAGTAGCCAAGGCGAGACTTGAACTCGCACGCCCCTGCGGGCACGACCTTCTGAGCGTCGCGTGTCTACCAAATTCCACCACTTGGCTGAACCAAAGTGACTCGGACGGGAATCGAAGTGCGCGTCGGCCAGGTTGAGGGCCTGACTGTAAAACCAACATCACACCGAGCCAGAACAGCGACGCGGACGGGAATCGAAGTGCGCGTTGGCGAGATTGAAAGCCTCGCTGCAAAACCAGCATCGCACCGCGCCGTAATCTGTTGCTGTCGAGTGCGCCGCTCGCGGAG
>Ga0351920_1111_pt2 | contig 14658 bp, 12 predicted proteins | sample BONcelHT113001C8_FD_206854 | JGI IMG/M metagenome (GOLD analysis project Ga0351920, IMG submission 206854) | Enriched cells from coal bed in the Powder River Basin, Montana, United States - BONCAT cells T11 rep2 HSBNCT.T11.300.1.C8 ... | reverse complement strand
ATACTCATCGGCGATCAGGCTCCTCAGCCGCTACCTGCATCGCTATGCCTTCAACTATGCCAACACCGCCCAAGAGGCGCAGACCCTGATTGAGACGCGACTGCCCTGGGCTATTATCTTGACCGATCAGGACAGGGAAAAGCTGCTGGAAAGGAGTCAGGCCATTGAACTGGCCAACCCAAGCAAGGCCATTCCGGTGATTTCCTTTGTCTTGCGCCCTGCGAATGGCAGATCGCAGGCTTTGCAGCGCGTGACGTGGCTCACCAAACCTATTGATCGGCAGGCTCTGCTACAGATCATCGCGCGGCTGACTCCCGAGGCCGCGTCTGTGCTGGTGGTCGACGACGATCCCGGCGCGGTGCAGTTGCTGCGCAGCATGCTGCTGGCTGCCGAGCGGCCCTATGATGTGCGCGAAGCGTTCGGCGGGCAAGAAGCTCTGGCAGAGATTGAGCGGGCGCGGCCAGATCTGGTGTTGCTGGACCTGCTCATGCCAGAGGTTGGCGGCCTGGATGTGCTGGAGCAGATGGGGACCAACCCAGTCAGTAGGGACATTCCGGTGATCATGATCACTGCGGGCGATGCCTCTACGGCCGAGCATTCGATTGACGTGCCCCACGTCACCAGCGTGATGGCTGAGAAACCCCGTGGCATGAGCGCCAACGAATGGCTGGCAGCCACGGGCGCGCTGCTAGATGCGCTCAGGCCGGACTATGCCTGGCGGCAAGAGAACCTCTGATGGTGGCTAACAGGTCCAGTCGGCGCAGCGGCTTTTGGGCAAAGCCTGACGCCCCAAGAGACGCCGCCAGATCGGCCTCGCCAAGCACGCTGCAAACCACAACGGGGATCTGGCGCGTTTCCGGCATGGCCTTGAGCTTGAGCAGGACCTCCCAGCCATCCATCCCCCGCATCATGACGTCCAGCAGAATCAGGTCGGGACGTTGGGCTGTGGCCATACGCAAGCCTTCGTAGCCATCAGAAGCCGTCAAGACCTGATAGCCCCCGGCTGTCAACAGTCTTTCCAGCAGTCGCAGCGAACTATCATTGTCGTCAATGGCCAGGATGGTGGCGGGCGGCCCGATCGGCAGGCGCATCGTGACGGCCGCCTGCCCTGCAGACTGAGACCATGCACAAGACCCCATTTGCGCGCCAACAAGAGATTGTAGCGATGGCCAGGGGCGATCCACTTCGGTCGGCTCGCCATCGCGCCACCTGACAGTCATGAGCAGCGCCTGCCCATCACGCTGCGCCTCCAGCTCCACCAGCCCCGCGCTGGCCCGCTGTATGGCAATGCCCAGGCTGGCGATCAGGGTCTGGCGCAGTAGGGTGCGATCGGCAAAGAGCGGCTCGCCAGGCGCGACGCTGGTGCGTATGGTGACGCTACGGCTATCGGCCAGAGGCTGCACTGACGCAACGGCGTCTGCCACCAGTTCTGCTGTATCCAAAAGTTCGCGCTGCAATCCCAGATCGACGAGTTCATGATCCACCGATGTGGTCTGGTTCCACTCCGGCTCGGAAGGCTCTCTGGCAGCATCTGGCGCCTGCAGGCGCTCCCACAGCATCTCGGCTACGGCTTCAATGCCCCGCAAACGTTCGCGCATGACCTGGCGTTCGCCCAGACCCAGCCGCGTCTGCACCTCTTCGGCAGAGAGATACTCGATATAGGCATAGCGCATCGCCAGGTGTGGCCGCCACTCTCTGGCCGATCTGGGCACGCGCGCATCTGGTGCCAGCAGCTCGATGGCATCGGTGATAGCACTGCGCAAGGCTTTGACCCGCGCCGGGGTGGGCATACTCTTGTCTGGCGCCAGCAGATCGAGCAGGGGATGCCCCCGAAGATAGGCAAAGTCATACAGGTTCGTCAGGGCGTCCTTTAGCAGATCGTGGAACTCTGGCCAGTCCATCTATTCTAGCTCCAGGTAACGCGGTCACTGACAGGGCATCGTTCGGTCACCAGTCTGTCAGCAGGGGCATGGCATCTGCAGCGCAGCGACGCTAGTATAGGGTAGACGGCGGCTCGGATCAACCGGGCTGCCCCAAGCGTTTCGTCACGAGGCCGCCAAGCGCTGGGCGAACGCACCTTGCAGCTCAAAGGGGAGGAGAATCATGAGTTCCTGTTTGCTGACAAGACGGAGTTTCTTACGTGGAGCCGCTGCGGCTGGCGCGGGGTTGCTTGCTGCGGCCTGCCAGCCCAAGATCGTCGAAGTCGAGAAGGTGGTGACGCAGGTCGTCAAAGAGGTTGTCAAAGAAGAGGTGATCGTCGAGGGCACCCCCAAGATCGTCGAAAAGGTGGTTGAAAAAGAGGTCACAGCCGTTCCGCAGGCGCCCGTCGAGGGCACTGTGGTGGTGTGGACGTATCCCAACACCGAGGACGATGTCACCATCATCTTTGACCCGCTCAACGCCGCCTTTAACCGGGAGTATCCCAACATCAAGGTCGAGGTGGATGTGCAGCCGTGGCGCGAGCGCCGCGAAAAGCTGTACGCCGCCGCTGCCGCCGGCGCGCCCCCTGACGTCTGGTGGGCCGACAGCGACACGCTGCTGGCCTATGCGGCCAAGGGCGTGGCTGCGCCGCTGGAGGATGTGATCGATGCCGACGCGCTGGCCGACATTCGCCCGCGCAACATCGAGATGGGCACCCATCAGGGCCATCTGCTCATCGCCGCAAACCGCATTCACATCGACGGCCCCGGGCACAATGGAACGTTGATGGAAGAAAGCGGCTTTGACGCCCAGGAGGGCATCAGCACCTGGGATGAGCTGCTGGCCATGTGCGAGAACGCCAAGGCCAACGGCTTCTATGGCGATTTCATCAACACCTTTGAGTGGCAAGACTGGCTGGTTTGGCTACGCCAGTCCGCCGGCAAGGTCTACTCTGATGACGGCACTCAGGTGTTGATCCGCGAGGAGCCGGCCCAGGCCACGCTGGGCATGTGGGTCACCATGTTCAAAGAGGGTTATGTGGCCAAGGAGGGCGCCGTCGGCTCGGCCGAGGCGGCCACCAACCTGCCCAGCTATTGGCGTGAGAAGAAGCAGGTCACGGCAGTGCGCGCAGCTGCCTCAGACTGCACCAACGTCAGGCGCCAGGACCCGACCTTTGACTATCGTGTCTCACGGCCGCGTCGTCGCAATGAGAGCTATGAGCTCCACTCGGCACTGGCGGCCATGCGCGGCTGGTCGTTGAGCAAGCTGGCCCCGTCGCCCGACGCGGCGATCGCCTGGCTCAACTTTAACTTGCGGCCGCAGATCGTGGCGCTGTTCTGCACCCTGGGCCAACAGGTGCCGCCGGGCGAGGAATCGATGAAGTTATGGAAGGCCGACGAGTGCACGATGCAGCATGTGCGCATGATGGAACCCTATCTGGTCTACAACAGTGACAACCAGACTCTCTGGCAAGAGAGCAAGATCATTGCCGCGCCGCACTTTCAGGCGGCAGTTCTTGGCATCGAGACGGTGGAGCAGGCGCTGGACGCCACGGCCACCGAGCTAGAGGCGCTGCTCGCCGAGTCGCTGAGCGCCTAGTTGCTGCGCATGTCAGGGGCTTGGCCCGTGGTAGAGGGCCAAGCCCTTGTCAGCTACACGTCGGAGACGTCGAGCAGCTATTGGCACAGAGGTCAACGAGGCATGGCCTCCGCCTGGAGCCAGGGAGAGCAAACCGATGGGTGAAACCCTGTTGGCGCCGCGAGCCACGCATGTTCGCGGCGCAGAGTTCAAAAAGCGGCTGTTACAGTCGCTCAAATGGTATCCATACATCCTGGTCAATCTCATTATACTGTTGATATTCAGTGTCTCGGCGTGGGTGTTCATGCTCTATCTCAGCGTGCACCGCTGGGACCTGCTGGGCGAGCGCAAGTTCATCTGGTTCGCGAACTTTTCCAGGTTGGCCAATGATCGTATCTTTGGCATCGCTCTCAAGAACACCCTGCAATACCTGTTGCTCTACACGCCGGCCCTTTCGGTGTTCTCGCTACTCATCGCGATTCTGATGAATGGCGCCTTCAAAGGGACCAAGATCCTCAGATCGGCGTACTTTTTGCCCAATGTGACCTCTATCGCCGTGCTGGCCATGATCTTTTGGCGCCTGCTGTCGCCCCGACCGGATGGGCCGATCAACTACCTCATCGGCCTGGTGGGCATCCCCCCGCAAGACTGGCTGGTGAGCGTGGTGCTGGCTCTGCCCAGCCTGGTGGGCGTGGCGGTGTGGCAAGAGTTTGGCTATTTCATGGTCATCTGGCTGGCTGGCCTGCAAGGGGTGCCAAGCGAGCTGTATGATGCCGCCTCGGTGGACGGCGCCTCTGGATGGCGCACCCACTGGTACATCACGATCCCATTGCTGCGCCCCACCGCCGCCTTTGTGCTCATCATCACCACCATGCACGCCCTGCAGGTGTTCGGGTCGATCTTTGTGATGACCGGCGGCGGCCCTGTGTATGCCACCACGACCCTGGTCTACTATCTGTATAGCCAGGCATTCAACTTTGGCAAGATGGGCTATTCGTCGGCCATCTCGATCGTGCTATTCGCGATGATCCTCGCCGTCAGCATCGTGCAGGGCAAGGTGCTCAAGTTCGATGTGGGGCTCTACTAACATGACGCGACCCGTGCTGGCGTCACGCGCCTGCGACAAGGATAGGGGACTATGAGTGTTGAAGGCACTGTGAGATCAAGGCTGCACGCAGACTATGTGGGAGTGACGTGGCCTCGCTGGTTGACTGTTGCTCGCAATGCGCTGGTTCTGGCTTTGCTGGTGCTGTTGGCGGTGACGACGATTGCGCCATTCGTCATCATGCTGGTCGTTTCGGTGCAGAGAAACATGGTTGCGATCATCTTTCCACTGCCCATCGATCCGCGCGGTTTTTCTCTGGACAATTTTACCACGCTGTTTCGGCAGACCAAGGTGTTGCGTTGGCTGCTCAACAGTATGTACGTGACCAGCGTGGGCACCTGTTCCACCGTGTTGACCTCTTCTCTGGCCGCTTATGCTTTTGCGCGCGGCGAGTTCATCGGCAAAAACGTGATCTTTGTGCTGCTGATGGCGATTCTGATGGTGCCCGAGAGCGCGCGCATCGTGCCCATCTATATCATCCTCTCGCGCCTGGGCCTGGTGAACACCTACTGGGCGCTGATCGGGCCCTGGTTTGCCTCGGCTTTCGGCACCTTCTTGCTGCGCCAGTACTACCTGGGCATCCCCAGAGACTATGACGATGCGGCGCTGATCGATGGGGCCGGCACGTTTCGCATCTACTGGAGCGTGCTGCTGCCGCAACTGGGGCCTGCGCTGGCTACGTTGACGATCATCCGCTTTATGGCCCAGTGGAATGAGTTTCTGTATCCCATGATCGTGACGTCCAAGGCCGACATGCGGACGCTGACAGTGGGGCTGGGCACCGTGGTGCGGGCGGGTGGCCCCGACGCCGGCCTGACCATGGCCGGCGCGGCGATGGGGTTCATCCCGACGTTCATCATCTTTATGATCGGGCAACGCTACATCATCCAGGGCGTGGCGCTCAGCGGCCTCAAAGGATAGAGGCCATAGTTCCGCCTGCAACGCAAGAAACCAATCAGTGGAGGCAACGATGAAGGTCGATCGGTTTGGCGTGTTCGAATGCGCCTTTCAAGCGCAAAGCTGCTATGACAACCCTTATGTGCAGGTTGAGGCCGAGGCCATGCTCCAATCTCCCACGGGAGAGCTCAAGCATATTCCCTTGTTTTGGGATGGCGGCGACACGTGGCGCTTGCGGTTCAGCCCTGATTGCGTCGGCGTCTGGCGCTATCGCATCCAGGCCACCGATCCGGGCTTGGCGGCTGCGCAGGGCGCCTTTGAGTGTGTGCCCTCGAACCGTCACGGCAGCATCGAGCCCATGAAGCTCCACCCCTTTCATTTCCAGTACCAGAATGGCGAGCCCTTTTTCTGGATGGGCGACACCGGCTGGCGCGCCTTTGCCACCTGCCCCGAGGAGAAACTCACTCGCGAGGCGGTGCTGCACTATTTCGACGAGCGGGCCGCGCAGGGCTTTTCCTACATTCATGTCGAGCTGATGGGCGGCCTGGGACAAGATGGCCAGCAGCAGGTGATGTTCGACTTTCACGAGGAAACCCTGAACTCGGCGTTCTTCCAGGAAGTGGACGTGCGCCTGCAATACATGAACGCCAAGAATATCATCTGCGGCATTGTGCTGGCCTGGGCCAACGGCAAAGAGTCCTGGTCGGCCTTTGCTTCGACCGAGGCGAGGCGGCGCTATGCACGCTATGTGGTGGCGCGCTACAGCGCCTATGAGGTGATGTTCATCGCCTCGGGCGAATGGGACCTGAGCGGGCGCGACACCAAGCCGTGGTATCTGGCCATCGGCCAGGAGCTGATGGACGCCGACCCGCACAATCGCCTGCGGACCATCCATCCTTGCCGCGGCTACAACATCCGTGAGTTCGCCGCCGAGCCCTGGCTCTCGTTTGGCGACTATCAGCAGACCTATGAGGCGCCCGCGGACCGTGAGGCCACGGCCCCCCAGAGGCACGCACTGCGTAGCCAACTGCTCTGGTCCAAAGTGTATGGCAAGCCGGTGGTCAATGCCGAGTTCGCCTACTATCTGCGCAGGATGGGGACCGAGCGCAACTATAACCGCTATGCCATCGATGGCGTCGACAAGCCGCATTCGCACACACGCACCAGCTTTAGGCGCGCCTGCTGGTCGCTGATGATGGCCGGCGGGTACTTTGTGGCCGCCTTTGGCACCACCTACTATGGCGGCTGGCGCGAGATTGGGCCCTTTAATGTGGACGACCCCAAGAACGACGAGGCCGAGTCTGATCTGTCCATCCTGGCCGGGTTCTTCCGCGGACTGCCCTGGTGGCGCCTACAGGTGGACGATTCGCTGGTCAAGGGCCATGGCGGCAACTGCTACTGCCTGGCCGAACTGCGCGAGCGATACGTGGTGTTTGCCGAAGAGTGCGACTCGCTGCAACTGACGCTGAACGCCGGGCCGCAGGGCATCTACGCCTTTACGCCTGAAGCCAACGACATCGGCAGCTACACTGTGGAGATTTTTGACCCGCGCTCGGGCGAGACCCGGCCGTTTGGCTCCTGCCGCGGCAGCGACAAGCTGGACATGAAGCTGCCCGACAAGCAAGATTGGGTTGTGCTGGTGACCAGGGCGTAACGGGCCTGACCATAAACGGAGGAACGAACCGTGGCCAATAGCAAGCTCGAGGGCAAGATTTTGGGCGTGGTGCATGTGGGCGCGTGGGTGGCCGAAGTGAGTACGGCGCTCGCTGGCGAGATCATGCCCGAGGTGACGGTGCTGCACATCACCGATGACACCATTCAATGGGCGGTCAATGGCGCCATGGCGGCCAAAGGCATTGCCCAGGAGAATATCCCGCCGTTCAACTATCTGCGTGTGGCCAACTATTGCCGCTATCTGCAGGATCTGGGCGCCGACGCCATCCTGTTTGGGTGCTCGACGATGAACCGCGCTGCCGAGTATGCGCAGCCGCTGATCGATATCCCAATCGTCGCCGTGGACAGGCCCATGATGGACAAGGCCGTGCAACTCGGGACGCGCATCGGCCTGCTGGCCACGCTCGACACCACAGTGCCATCTTCGTTGCGACAGTTGCGCAATGCGGCTGCCAGGGCCGGCAAAGAGATCAAAATCGTCGAGATCTTTTCCGGGGAGGCCTTTACGGCGCTGCGGTCTGGCGACCGGACGCGGCATGACGATCTGCTGGTCGAGGCGATTCGTGCGCACGAGCGAGAGGTGGACGTCATCGCGATGGCGCAGATCTCCATGTCGTTGCTGGAAAAGCGCGTCGCGGTGGAGGGCTTTGGCATCCCCGTGCTGAACTCGGGGCGCGAAGGTCTGCTGGCGGTACGCGCCATTCTCGAACAGAGCTAAATCGGCTGGCTGGTCTGCGGCACCAGCCAACGCCAGAGGGTGGGCCGCGCTGCGGCCTGCCCTCTGAGTATCGCTACAAACAAACAAGGGAGCTATGCAGCGTGCGATCCATTCAAGAACTCGAACGCCTCGCCACTGAGCTGCGACTGCACATCATGAACATGATGGGCGCCAACAAGGCGCACCATTTCGGTGGCTCGCTTTCAGCCGCCGACCTCATGACCGGCATCTACTTTCACGGCATGCGCTATGATCCCCAGAACCCGGCCTGGCCCGAGCGCGATCGCTTTGTGATGAGCAAGGGCCACTGCGTGCCGGCCCAATACGCAGCGCTGGCCATGTTGGGGGTGTTCCCATTGGCCGAATTGGCGACGCTCAAGCAACTGGGCACGCGGCTGCAGGGGCATCCAGCGGCGCACCTGTTGCCGGGCATCGAGGCCTGCACCGGCTCGCTGGGGCAGGGGCTGTCGTTTGCCAACGGCATGGCTCTGGCTGGGCGCATGCAGCAGCGCGACTATCGACTGTATTGCCTGATGGGCGATGGCGAGACGCATGAAGGTCAGGTGTGGGAGGCGGCGCGCACCACCGCGCAGCAGCGGCTGCACAATGTGACGGCCATCATCGACCGCAATGGCCTCAAGGCGATGGATTCGTCGTATACCGCTGCCGATCTAGGCCATCTGGCCGGGCGCTGGGCCGCGCTGGGGTGGGCCGTGCGCGAGATAAATGGACATAACATGGCCGAGATTGTTACTGCGCTCGACTGGGCCCGCGCCGAGGATCAGGCGCCCTGCGTGATCCTGGCAGCGACGGTCAAGGGCAGGGGGGTCTCATTTCTGGAAGGGCAGGCGCAGTACCACAACGCCGCCCTGAGCCCCGAGCAGCTCGCGGCGGCCATCGCTGAGCTTGAGGCTCCAGTGACGCGCGGCGCAAAGGAGCAAGCGCAGTGAGCGAACTCTATCAGACCCGCTTTGTGTACGGCGAGGCGCTTCTAGAGGCCGGCCAACGCTACAGCAACGTCGTGGCGCTGGATGCCGATCTCTACACCTCCACGCGCACCGTGCTATTCCGCGAGGCCTTTCCGGAGCGGTTCGTCGATATGGGCATTGCCGAGATGGACATGATGTCCACCGCGGCGGGCCTGGCCGCCTGCGGCATGGCGCCCTTTGTGAACTCGTTTGCCATGTTTCTCACGGCGCACTGCTATGACCAGTTGCGCATCCAAATCTGCTATCCGCGTCTGCACGTGGTGCTGGCCGGATCGAGCGCCGGCTTGACGCAGGGACCTGATGGCGCCAGCCACCAGTCGTTGGAAGACATCGCGCTCATGCGGGCGCTGCCAAACATGACCGTGTTGGCGCCGGCCGATGCCATCGAGACCCGCGCCATGACACTGGCGGCGGCGCACGATCTCACGGGGCCCATCTATCTGCGGCTGGGCCGCTATCCCGTGCCCAACCTGCACGAGGCCGACTATACGTTTCAGGTGGGCAAGGCCACCTGGCTGCGGCAGGGACGCGATGTAGCGCTGATTGCCTGTGGCCACATGGTGCACGCCAGTGTTGTGGCAGCGGAGATGCTCAACCAACAGGGCATATCGGCCAGTGTGGTGAACATGTCCACCATCAAGCCGCTGGACGTTGAGGCCGTCGAGGCCGCGCTCGCCGGTAGCAGACGGCTGGTGACGGTGGAAGAGCACAGCATCATCGGCGGCCTGGGCAGCGCCGTGGCCGAGGTGTTGGCCGATCGTGGCGCGGGCGTGCGGCTGCTGAGGCTGGGCACACGCGACGTTTTCGGCGAATCGGCGACGGCGGACGAGCTTTTGGAAAAGCATGGGCTGACCCCGGCGGGCATTCGCGAGAGCGTGCTCAGAGCGCTCAAGGGCTAGTTCGGCGGAGCAGCCTGAACGAGCGGAGTCTGGCTGTGAACTGCCAACTCCTCTGCTGGGCCTGAGCGAGCGCTGTGACGGCGGCGCTCGCTCAGGCGCGCAAGGCATCCAGATGCGGTTCTGCGGGCGGCGCCAAGAGCGTGCGCCCGAGCGACGAGGCGGGCTGACGGCTACAAGCCGAAAGTGGTTACGACGCGCGCAGGCCGAGTAGCGTCTGGCATCACTCAACTGGGTGAGGCGAGTCTCTATCCCCAAGCCTTGGGGAAAGAGCTGCGCGGTGAACGCGCCTTGGTGCAGGTGCTGGCTGAGATGTTTGCCCAGGCGCTGCTCGCTCGCACCATGGCGAAACACTCCCGCCAGCCGGCTGGCTGACTGCCTGATGGAGCCCAGCCTGCCGGAAAGCCTGACTGCGATTCTGTCGGCACAACCCTTTCCCACACCCTCCAGGAATATGGAGTCTGCCCAGGGTGCCCTGTTTGCCGCTACTTGAATTCCTGCGTGCGCGCCCTACAATTGGGCCATGCCCACGCCCATCTTGGCCACAAAACTCTATGTCCCCGCACCTCGGCCCAAGGCTGTCCTTCGGCCGCGCCTGATCGAGCGGCTGAACGAGGGTCTCTTCGCGGGCCGCAAACTGACCCTCATCTCTGCTGCCGCCGGTTTCGGGAAAACCACCCTGGTCAGCGAGTGGGTTGCGGGCTGCGGGCGACCGGTCGCCTGGCTATCGCTGGACGCAGGCGACAACGACGCCGCACGTTTTCTGACCTATTTCATCGCGGCTTTGCAGACCATTGTGGCGGAGATTGGAGCAGGGGGCCTGGGGGCGCTTCAATCTCCTCAGCCGCCGACAACCGAATCGATTCTGACCGCCCTGCTCAACGAGATAACTACACTTCCGGGCAAATTCATTCTTGTCCTGGATGACTATCACGTTATTGATGCCAAGCCGGTTGATGATGCCCTGATCTTTCTGCTCCAACACCTGCCGCCACAGATGCATCTGGTGCTCGCCACCCGCGAGGACCCGTCCCTGCCGCTGGCCCGCCTGCGCGCTCGCGGCCAACTGACCGAACTGCGCGCCGCCGACTTGCGCTTTACCCCCGCCGAAGCCGCCGAGTTTCTCAACCGGCTGATGGGCCTGAACCTCTCGGCAGAAGGCATCGCCGCCCTGGAGGCCCGCACCGAGGGCTGGATTGCGGGCCTACAGTTGGCCGCGATCTCAATGCAGGGACACGCAGACACCACCGATTTCATCAAGTCCTTCACCGGCAGCCACCACTTTGTGCTTGACTATCTGATCGAAGAGGTCCTGCAACAGCAACACGAAGGCGTGCAGGCATTCCTGCTGCGCACATCGATCCTCGACCGTATGTGCGGGCCGTTATGTGAGGCCCTGCTGCGCGCGCCGGCCGGCTCCGGGCAAGACACCTTGGCGGCCCTTGAGCGCGCCAACCTGTTCATCGTCCCCCTGGACAACGAACGGCGCTGGTACCGCTATCACCATCTCTTTGGCGAACTGCTGCGCAAGCGGCTGGGGCAGGGCCTCGCACCAGCGGAGATTGCCGGGTTGCACCTCGAGGCCAGCGCCTGGCTGGAATCCAACGGCCTGGCGTTTGAGGCGTTTCATCATGCCACCGCGGCCGGCGATGTTGAGCGCGCCGAACGCCTGATTGAGAGGGAGGAAATAGGCCTGCATCTGCGCAGCGTGGCCGTCCCCGTGCTCGGCTGGTTGGCCTCGCTGCCCAAAGCGACCAAGGATGCGCGGCCCAGCCTGTGGGTGCGCTCTGCCACGCTGGCGCTGATGGCCGGGCAGACTGCCGAGGTCGAGGCAAGGCTGCAGGCGGCTGAGGCTGCCTTTGCTGCGCAGGGAGTCTGGCCGGGCGCCGAGCTGGATGCCCAGATCCGCGACCTGTTTGGGCGAATGGCCTGCGCCCGGGCCACGCTGGCGGTCACCCGCTACGACCCGCAGACGATGATCGCACAAGCGCGCCGTGCCCAGGAATACCTACGCCCAGAGAACCTGATCTCCCGCTTTACGGCCAGTTGGGCGCTGGCCGTGGCCCAGCTCCAACTGGGAGACCGCGCTGCGGCTGCCCAGGCTTGCCTGGACAGCATCGCCATCAGCCAGCAGTCCGGGCATGTCTTTTCCATCATCCTCGCTACTGCGAACCTGGCTCGAGTGCAGGCGCTGGAGAACCAGCTTCACCTGGCGGCCGAATCCTACCAGCGTGTGCTGCAACTCGCTGGTGACCACCCGCAGCCGAATGCCGGGGATACCCACCTTAGCCTGGCCCATATCCATTACGAATGGAATGACCTGGAGGCCGCCGAGCGGCATGGCGAACAGAGCCTGGGGCTGCTGCGGCAGTTCGACCGCACGATCGACCGGTTCATTCGCGCAGAAGTATTTCTCGCCCGCCTGAAACTGGCCCAGGGCGATAGTTCCGGTGCGGATGCCCTATTGACGCAAGCCGAGCAGGGTGCGCGCCAACCGGGCTCGGCGCGTTGGGCCTCCGAGGTGGCTGCCGTGCGGGTGCTCTATCTCTTGCAACAGAATATGCTGCCAGCCGCCGCCCAACTGGCGCAAGCGCATCCTCTGCCCCTCAGCCAGGCCCGCGTGTGCCTCGCCCAGGGCGACCCGTCCGCGGCGCTGGCTATCCTGGAGCCCTTGCGCCAGCAGATGGAGGCCAAGGGCTGGCAGGATGAACGGCTCAAGGCGCTGGTGCTTCAGGCGGTCGCGCTCCAGGCGCACGGCGACAAGGACGAGGCGGTGCAGACGCTGGGCGAAGCGCTGGTGCTGGCCGAGCCGGGCGGCTTTGTGCGCCTCTTTATAGATGAAGGCGCCCCGATGGCCAGGCTGTTGTCCGAGGCAGCCGCTCACGGGATGATGCCGGGCTATGTGGGCCGGTTGCTGGCCGCCTTTGCGGCTGAGGGGCAGCCAGCCCAGGCTGACAGCCAGGCCAGCTTGCCGCCGAGGGTGGGCAGCGCCTCTGCCCAGCCTTTGTTGGAGCCCCTGAGCCCACGCGAGTTGCAGGTGCTCAGGCTCATGGCCCAGGGCCTCTCCAATCGCGAGATTTGCATGCGCCTTTTCCTCGCTCTGGACACGGTCAAAGGTCACAATCGCAGGATCTTTGCCAAACTGGACGTGCAACGCCGCACCGAGGCCATCGCCCGCGCCCGCGAGCTGGGGCTGTTGTAACCACAAACGTTCGTCTTCCTCGACCTTCCCCTTGTGCGATAACCCCAAACAACACCACCGACCCACACTTTGGTGTCTGTACGGCAACACCGTGCGGGCCATATGATGCTGCTTGTGTACTGAGCGCAGCCGCCACGGGCTGCCATAGCCAGCCATCACAGGGGCAGGATTGTGGCCAAAGAAGACAGAATCAATCTAGAAACGGACCCGGACCAGCCCAGAATCTACCGCATCAGGGTCAAGGGCCACCTGGGCCGCGAGTGGACAGACTGGTTTGAGGGCCTGACCGTCACACCGCAAGAGGACGGCGACACGGTGCTAGCCGGTTCGGTGCCGGATCAGGCCGCGTTGCATGGTCTGCTCAAAAAGGTGCGCGATCTGGGCCTGCCACTGGTCTCGGTCTGCCCTGTGCGGCCAGAGAACGAGGAGGGTCACAAGGAGTAGACCGTCAGTCCGTTTTGACCCCAGAAGACAGGTTTGTTCACAGCAGAAATTCAGATTGACTCGAACTGGAGCTAGACATGAAGACCTTGCGGAAACTCGGCGGCTGGGCCGCGCTGTACCTGGCGCTCTCCTACCTCATCTGCATGCCTCTCTTTCTCGTCGTGCTAGACTATCTCAACATGACCGACCCGGCCAAAAGGGTGTCCCTCCTCGTTGAGCAGCAGATGGTCATCTTTTCAACCAACCTGCTCATGTACGTGTTCTTTGGCGTTGTTCTAGTTGTCCTGGCGCTGGCACTGCACGACCGGCTCAAGTCCGGCTCACCCGCCATCATGCAGGTGGCCACCGTGATCGGGATCATCTGGGCGGGCTCGCTGATTGCCAGCGGTATGGTCCTGAGTGCCGGCATCGCCCCGGTCATCGCGCTCTATGCTACTGACCCAGCCCAGGCCGCGCTAAGCTGGCAGGTGTTTGAAGGCGTGGCATCCGGGCTGGGCAACGGCAACGGCGAGATTCTGGGCGGCCTCTGGACGGCGCTGGTGAGCTGGGCAGCGCTGCGGGCTGGTGGCCTCCCCAAGGGTCTGAGCATCCTCGGGCTGTTGGTTAGCGCCGTGGGCGTCATCACCATCCTGCCAGGGCTGCTCGACCTGGTCGGCGTCTTTGCCCTGGGCCAGGTTATCTGGTTCATCTGGCTGGGGAGCGTGCTGCTGCGCCGCCATGTGGGCCAGACAGCGTAACACGCGGACGAGCGCACACAACCGTATCAATCAGACAAGGAGCAAACGATGAATACCACCAACAAGATCGCCCTGCCAAGTGACGAAAGAGTATCGACCAAGATCAAACTTGCGGCGCTATGGGCCGCGCTCATGTTCCTGTACATCTATGCCGACATCTTCAGCCTGTTTAGGCCGGGGCACCTGGCGGACATGACGGCAGGACGCATGGGGCCCTTCGCGGTGACGCAAGGCTCGTTACTGGGATTCTCGGTGCTGATGATGATCCCCGCGGTCATGGTCTTTCTGTCCTTGGCCCTCAAGCACCAGGTGGGGCGCTGGGCAAGCATCATCCTGGGTGTGCTGTATACGTTGGTCAATATCAGCAACCTGGTTGGGGAGACCTGGGCTTACTACCTGCTCTACGGTGTCGTCGAACTGGTGTTCACGCTGCTGATCGTTGGCCATGCCTGGCGGTGGCGCAACGCTGCAAACCAGATCTGATCTCCTGTTTGATGG
>Ga0351920_1137_pt1 | contig 14699 bp, 18 predicted proteins | sample BONcelHT113001C8_FD_206854 | JGI IMG/M metagenome (GOLD analysis project Ga0351920, IMG submission 206854) | Enriched cells from coal bed in the Powder River Basin, Montana, United States - BONCAT cells T11 rep2 HSBNCT.T11.300.1.C8 ... | reverse complement strand
CGTATGAGCCCCACCACGCCAAGCCCGTCCGGCAGGCGATAACGCACTGCAACCCCCTCGCCGCCGATGGGACGTAGTTCCGGGCAGCGCTGGAGCACAGCCTCCGCGCTGAGGAATGCCTCCTGCGGCCACCCCGCGCACTCTCCCATAGGCATCAGCTCGATGAAGCGCACATCCACAGGCCATTTTCGCGTCAATGCCACAAACGCTTCGATCTCCATATCGTTCACTCCGCCAATCAACACACAGTTGATCTTCACCCGTTCAAAACCGACCGCGAGTGCGCGCTCAAGCCCTTCCAGCACGGGCGCAAGCGCTCCGCCGCGCGTAAGCTCGCGGTACCTTGCTTCATCAAGGGAATCCAGGGATAGGTTAAGCCGATGCACGCCCGCCTTGCGCAATTCTTCGGCCAGTTGCGCAAGCCTCGTACCATTGGTGGTAATGCACAGCGAGGTTATGCCTTCAACCTTTGCGATGCGTTCGCAGATCGCCACGATATCCTTGCGGATGAGCGGCTCGCCGCCCGTAAGCCGGATTTTATTGATACCCAGGCGTGCCGCGCTTTGCGCGATGGCAACCAACGCATCTGCCGATAACGGCTCGCCGCGCGGCGCCAAACCGGCCTCCGGCATGCAATAGCGGCACCGCAGGTCGCAGGCTTCCGTCACGGAAAGGCGAAGCGTGCGCACCTCTCGTCCGCAGGTATCCAGCATCGTTAACTTCCTCCTTAAGGCATTGTGGCACAATCCGCCATGCCTCCACGCAGCATCTGCAATCCGTGGGCAAGCGTATCCAGTACAGCGGCCAGATTCTCTGCCGCTGCTTTCGGGCTTCCCGGCAGGTTGATGATCAGCGTCTGCCCCCGAATTCCCGCTGCCGCGCGAGAGAGCATTGCCCTTGGTGTTATGGCCAAAGATGCCGCGCGCATGGCTTCGGGGATGCCTTCGGCATGTCGTCTGCACACAGCCAGCGTCGCTTCCGGCGTAACATCCCGCGGTGAAAACCCCGTACCGCCTGTGGTTACCACAAGCGCCACATCTCTGTCATCCGCAAGGCGAATGAGCGCCTGCCTAATCAACGGTTCTTCATCCGGTACTAAAACAAGTTCGACCACATCATACCCTGCCTGGCTGAGCATCTGGCTGATGATTGGCCCAGACGCATCAACCCGACTGCCTGCAAAGGCGCGATCACTCACAGTAACCACTGCCACTGTAAACATGATTATTCCTCCCGCCCAAGCCAGATAGCGTTTTCAGGCCGCACACAAAGCCAAACCTCATCTCCGACGGCAAAGCGCCTATCTGGAAGTGCTCGCAACAGTGTATTCATCTGTCCCAGCGGGGCGCAGATCGTCTCCTGTTCCGATGAACGAAGGATTCGACAACGGATTGCCAAATCCTTTTGGATACCCGCAAGGCAGGCGTTTTCAGCACGGAACGCGACACCCGTCACATCCGCTTTCGCGCAAGGCCAAGTAGTTCCCCATTGCGGGATATCCGCATATCCATTGGTTACCCAACAAGCGGTTTCCACGTTCTCAAAACCAGCCAGCAGTGCGGCGCTTCGCGTATCGGGGGTGTGGTACCAACGATGCGTATCCATCACAGACAGCGATGTGCCGCCGCGCATCACACAAACGCGTTGGCACAGGCGGCGCGTCTCCTCCCGGTCATGCGTCACATAAAGTGTTGTGCCCTCGAAAGCAGCAAGCGTATCCAATAGTTGTTGCTCCAGTTGCCAACGCAGATGCGAATCCAGCGCGGCAAAAGGTTCGTCCAATAACAACAGCTTCGGCTTACGTGCCAAACAACGCGCCAGCGCAACGCGCTGTTGCTGTCCGCCGGAAAGCTGGCTGGGCATCCTGTCCGCAAGCCCTTGCAAGCAAAACATCGTGAGAAGGCGCTCAACCTCATGATTGCGTTCGGCTCGTGCTGTTACGTGCTTTAACCCGCACAGTAGGTTTTGCCGAACGGTCATATTGGGAAACAAAGCATAGTTTTGGAACAGCAGACCGACGGCGCGTTCCTGCGGAGCGATGTCGATATGTCTTTCACTGTCAAACAGCACACGCCCATCCAGCGCGATATAGCCGGCATCCGGCTTGACCAGGCCCGCGATGCACCTGAGTGTCATCGTCTTGCCCGCACCGGACGCGCCCAGCAACGCCATCACTTCATCCCGTGCCTGAAACCTGACGTTGAGCATGAAGCCCGCATACTGCTTTTTAAGCCTCACTTCGAGCACGCGCGGCACCTCCCCGAAGCTCCAGCAAGTTGATCGCCACCAGTACGGCAAGCGATATAACAAGATCAATCATCACCCATTGTAGCGCCAGCCCATCGTTCCCTTCCCGCCAAAGCTGGTAAACCGTAGTCGCGATGGTGGCTGTACGCCCGGGGATATACCCCGTCACCATGGTCGTTGCGCCATATTCACCCAACGCACGCGCAAAGGCAAGCACCGTACCTGCCAGCAGCCCCGCTTTACAGTTGGGCAGTTTGATACGCCAGAAGATAAAGCGCTTCCTGAGCCCCATGGTTTGTGCGCAGGCTTCCCACGCGGGATCCAGCTGTTCAAAGGAACCGCGTGCCGTACGATACATCAGCGGGAAAGAAACAATCGTAGTCGCAAACACGGCGCTGTACCACACCATCGTAAGCTTGATATCAAATGCTTGCAGAAAAAACGCTCCCAACGGTGCTTTAGGGCTGATGGTTTTAAGCAGGAAAAAACCAACGACCGTAGGCGGCAGCACCAACGGTAACGTCAGAACACTATCCAGCACACCCTTAAGCCAGATCGGCAACCGCGTAACGCCATGAGCCGCCCAGATGCCAATCAGGAAGGTGAGCGCCGTGGAAATGATCGCCACACGCAGTGAATTCACAAGCGGGAATAAATCCATATATCCTCCCTCAGGCGCGAGCGCTCAATCGCTTTGTTATGGATAACGGGGTCGACATTTGCGTTATCGTTGAGGAATCGCAAAGCCAATCTCGGTGAATACCCCAGTGGCTTCTTCCCCCTTGAGATAGTAAAGAAACGCCCTTGCCGCTTCGGGTTGCATCGTGTTACTGAGCACCGCTGCCGGATAATTCACCGGCTTATGGCTGCCAGCAGGCGCGTTTGCCGCAACCGTAATGCCCGTTCCGGTGGCAGCATCCGAAACATAAACAACGCCGCAATCCACAGCGGCTTGCGCAACTTGCGAAAGCACCTCCTTAACGTTGGAGGCAAAAGTAACCTTTCCCGCTGTGTTCAACTGATCCCAAAACCCCAAGAAGGCGAATATCTCCTGCGCGTATTGCCCCACAGGCACATCGCTGTTGCCAAGGGCAATCAAATCAACCTTATCCGTGCCCGCATCCGCAAAAGATGTGATGCCTTTATCGCTGCCTTCCGGTACAATCAACACCACCGTATTGGTGAGCAGGTCAAATCGTGAACCCTGCAGTAAAAAGTCTTGTGCGTCCGGGTTTTTATCGATACCGGCTGATGCATCCAGCGCATCCATCTGCTTTTGACTCGCGGAGATAAACACATCCGCATACGCGCCTTCCTCAATCTGCGTCTGCAAGGTACCGCTGGAATCAAAGTTGAAGGTAAGCGTAACATTCGGTGCCACAGCCTGATACTGCCCGGCAATCCGCTGGAGGGCTTCGGTCATGGACGCGGCGGCGAAAACCACAATTTCGATCTTGGACGCATCCTCTGCCCCTGCGGTTCCTATACTTGACAGCAGTACCACAACAAGCATAAACGCCAGTGCTTTTCTCATGAAAACGCCTCCATACTATTATGATTCTTTGCCAAAACCACAGTTGGGGAAGGTGCAAACCGGGCATGCAAGGCACAGCCCGCCGCAGCCAAGGCGCGCGATATCTCGTTTCGTGATCTCAACGCCTGCCAGTACGCGCGGCAGCAGCAGATCAAAAACGGTTGCTTTGGCGTACATCACGCAGCCAGGCAACCCCAGGATGGGAACGCCATCGGAAAAGTAGCCCACAAGCAGCATCGCGCCCGGCAACACCGGCGCGCCATAGCTGACAATACGCGCGCCGCTTGCCCGAATGGCTGCGGGAGTCATATCGTCTGGATCCACGCTCATGCCGCCGGTACAAAGAATCAAGCCAGCACCCTTCGCACGCATGGCACTAATGGCGGCTTGTATATTCTCCGACGCGTCGTCCGTCACAAGATGATGTATGGTTTCTATGCCGTATGCTGCCAGTTTCTTACGAACTACGGGGGTAAAGCTATCCTGAATGCGGCCATGGAATACTTCGTTACCCGTGGTGATAATGCCAGCTTTTAACGGCCGAAACGGTATCAATGAAAGCAAAGGTTCCGCTCCGGCAATGGCTTCGGCTTTTTCAATCTGCTTCCTGGCAATCACCAGCGGAATCACCCGCGTTCCGCACAGCTTATCCCCCGCTTTGACGACGTCGTTCGTGTGACGGGTCGCAATGATGATTTCTTCCAGCATGTTGATTTGCAAAAGCCTTTCTGTATCCACGGTAAACAAGCCGTCCCGCATCGCGGTCAGCTCCAGTTTACCTTCTTTAATCTCTCCCGCCTGCATCCACTCGTTTTGACACAGCTTGCCCAGGCGTAATGCCGCGTCGTTTTCATGTAGATGGTCTTCATCCATCTCCCACACATATAAATGGTCTTTGCCCATGCTTAAAAGCATAGGGATATCCTCGCTGGTCACTACATGACCCTTGCGAAACTGCGCGCCTTTCCATTGCCCGGGCACAATGCGTGTCACATCATGACATAGTACCTGCCCTACCGCATGAATGGTTTCAATACGCCGCATGCATAGCGCCGCCTCTCCTCATCGCTGTCATTTGCATTATAGCATGATTCTCCTACTAGGACAACGCAATCGTTTATATTTATTGACTATGATCCACACTCGCCCAATGCGTAGCTGGTTATTCCAGCCTAAATAATGGCAGGCTTCCGATGCCCAAACACAATGCCTCCGTTCACAGCCGCTTTACCATCCACAGCGGAAATGCGTGCATCCCAAACGCCGTTAGGAAAAACCGCCATGGCGTCAATACGCCACAGCGGTTTGATTGCAATTGTTTGACCCCTTATCATGCTGGGGTGCCTGGCTTGGTCAGCTTCGCGCGTACTGTTCTGACGCCCCATGCCACCAACGCATGGTATCCAATCCCCAGCAGGATGTTCGCCACACAAAGGCCAATCCAGCTCCATACCTCGGTTAGCCCCTGCGCTTTCGCAACTTCCACCATCCAAATGTTCAGGATATAAATCTCGAACGAGCTTTGCCCAATCACGCGCAGCGGCATGAACAGCGGGGCGATTCGTTCCAGTTTGTGGAATAGATAAGAGGTTCCAACGCATAGCGCAGGCGTTATCAACGCAAACGGATACCAGTACATACCATAGTCAATCAACAACCCATCCCCAGCCCGCAGGCTATACAGCAGCAACCCAAGCCCAACCGCCAACGCGAGTAAATAAACCATGCGCACAACCCCGCGGCGGGCACGCACAGGCCACTCCATGCCAAACGCCATGCCCAGCAGGAAAATCGGCAGACGGGATACCGCCATCATCTGCGGAAGCCCGATGTGCGCAATACCTACCCCAGCGCTGAACACCAGAAGCGTACTTAGCATATAGATTGGCCTTTTACTGCGTGCAAGCAATGCAAAGCAAAGGGGCGCGATTAGATAAAACAGAAACTGAGCGTTTGCGTACCAGTTGAACACCCTAGGTGTTTGTATCCAGTAGCCCACCATGAATAGATTACCTGCTATGCCGCGCGCAGCCTGTACGGTGGAAAGGTTGTACGTAGGATACATGATGGCCATCCAAACAAGCAGCAGCGGCAGGTAGGCTGGCAAGACCCGCCACAGCCGACGGGTTGCGTAGCCACGCAACTCTTCTCCCCGGCTCAGGGAACGATACAGCCCCATTCCCATCAGAAACAGGAATATATCCACACCGCCATAGCCGATGGCGCGAAGCGTATCCCACGCGCCGGGCAAGAGCAGCTTGCTGTGAAAATAAACCACCCAGAGAATGGCGATGCCCTTGAGCTCCTCACGGTATCGGCTGACCCATTGCCTGTGTTCCATGCCGTTGCCCTCCTATTGAAAAGCCGCCGGAATCATTCGGCGGCTGATGGTAACGCACAGGTACTTGCCCCGCATGGGATGGGGCGCAGTCGCGTCCACAGCCTTGCTGTTATTGGTTCACACGGTGCTGGTTGCTTACGCGCAGGCGTGTCATGGCTCGTAGCAGCATCGCCTGATTCATCAGGTAACTCTGGCGATCCTGCTGCTGCAACAGCGCTTCGCGGGCTCGCGCTTCAGCGCGTTCCGCGCGCACACGGTCGATATCCTCCGGCCACTCGGCGGATTGCAGCATAACGACTGTCTCATCCTGCGTGATGGTCATAAACCCATCCGAGGCGGCTGCCCAGCGCGTGTTGCCTTCTTCGTCGCGCAGGGTAAGCTCCCCTTCGGTCAAGCTTACCACAGTTGGCGCATGGTCTGCAAGCACACAAAGCAAACCATCCATCGCGTTTACTTGCAGCATCTCCACTTTCCCGCTGTAAAACTCGTGTTCAGGGGTGAGTATGCTCAGGTGAAACCGTTTCGCCATTTAGTTCACCCCCAGTTCCCTGGCCTTCTTGCGTGCGTCTTCCAAATCGCCCACCATGTAAAAGGCATCTTCCGGCAAATCATCCACTTCACCATCTACAATTGCTCTGAAAGAGGCGATCGTATCAGCAAGTTTCACATACCGACCCGGGATTCCGCTGAAAACTTCCGCAACTGCCATGGGTTGACTCAGGAATCGTTGCAGGCGGCGTGCGCGGAGAACGATTTTCTGATCTTCCTCACTCAACTCTTCCATGCCCAGGATGGCTATGATATCCTGCAATTCCCTGTAGCGTTGCAGGGCTTCCTGAACACGACGGGCAACCGTGTAATGCTCCTGCCCCACAATGGCAGGATCCAGAATACGGCTGGAGCTGTCCAGCGGATCTACCGCCGGATAGATACCAATTTCCGATATAGCACGGCTGAGCACCGTGGTTGCGTCCAAATGGGAGAAAATTGCGCTTGGCGCGGGGTCGGTCAGGTCGTCGGCAGGCACGTAGATGGCCTGCACAGAGGTGATGGACCCGTCATTGGTAGAGGTGATGCGTTCTTCCAGATCGCCTACCTCGGTTGCCAGCGTCGGCTGATAGCCAACGGCGCTGGGTAAGCGCCCCAGCAATGCCGAAACTTCGCTGCCCGCCTGAATGTAACGGAAAATGTTATCAATGAATAAAAGCATGTTCTGCTTTTTGACATCACGGAAGTATTCTGCCAGCGTAAGTCCCGTCATGGCTACACGCATGCGCGCGCCCGGCGGCTCGTTCATCTGCCCGAATACCAGCGCGGTGTTCTTGATCACGCCGGAATTGGTCATCTCCATCAAAAGATCGTTACCTTCGCGGCTGCGCTCGCCAACGCCGGTAAATACGCTGTAGCCGCCATGCTCGGTGGCGATGTTGTGAATCAGTTCCAGAATTAAAACCGTCTTGCCTACCCCTGCCCCGCCAAACAGACCAATTTTCCCGCCGCGGGCATAGGGCGCCAGCAAGTCGATTACCTTGATGCCGGTTTCAAACAGCGTAGCGACTGCCTGCTGCTGGGCAAATCCCGGCGCCTTGCGATGAATGGGCAAGGTCATATCCGTCACCGGCGGCGCTTTGCCATCGATCGGCCGTCCCAGCACATCGATAGCGCGCCCCAGCATTTCCGACCCGACAGGGATGGTAATGGGCGCCCCTGTGCTTTCCACCACAAGCCCTCTTGCAAGCCCCTCGGTCGCTTCCAGCGCGATGCAACGCACAATATTCCCCATATGCTCATGCACCTCAGCGGCCACCTTGCGTTCTCCGTCTATCACAAATAATAGCGTATGGATCGGAGGCGTTTCGCCGACGTGAAATCGAACATCCATCACAGGCCCTGCGATACGGGTCAAAATTCCTTGTGTCATAGTGTTTCTCCTTCCCAAGGTGGGATGGCTGCCGCAATGGGAAGCATCGCGCTCGCCATTGCCGCCGCAGGTACACCCGTGCTGTGCGGATGTGCCTGCGCTCTTATAGCGTAAAGCTTTCCGGGTTGCCGCCGATAATCTCGTTGATCTCCTGCGTGATAGCCGCTTGCCTGGCGTGGTTTAAGTTCAGCCGAAGCTTTTTCAGCATCTCATCCGCATTGCGCGTTGCCGATTCCATGGCCGTCATCCGCGCCCGGTTCTCGCTGGCAAAGCTCTGAACAAGGCAGCTGTAGATAACGCCAACCACATAATGCTGCGCCATGCTGTCCAACACACCGCGGGCATCCGGCCAAAAAGCAAGGCTGCTGGTCGGGGAATGCATCGCCGGCACGTGCTTAACTGTGTGTTTGGTGATGGGCAACAGACTCAGGCGTGTCGGCTTTGTGATCCCGCCTTTTAGCATCTGCGTAAAGATGATGAATACTTCGTCAAACTCATCGCGCTTATAGCGCCTGCATAGTTCGGCCGCCAGTTCGCGCGCTTTATCCAGCGTGGGGTTCTGCACAGCGGTCAGGTAACTAGCGTTGATGATAACGCCTTTACGACGGAAAAAATCCGTCGCCATATGCCCAAAAGTGATCAATCGTGTGTTCTGGTGGCGGGTATCGGTAACTTCTTTATAGGCGAGTTTGAGCACATCGTGGTTATAGCCGCCGCACATGCCCTTGTCCCCCGCGATTACCAGATAACAGGCGCGCCTGCCGTTTGCGCGGTAAAAATCACTGCGGAAATCCTCTGGCGCATTGTCCAGGATGAAGCGCATGTTGCTGCGCACCAGCGTATAGTAATGCACCGTCTGGTCATGCGCCTGCATCGCCTTTTTCATCTTCGCAGAAGAAATCAGGTGCATGGCGCGTGTGATTTTCGCCGTTTCTGTCACAGCTTTGATATGATGGCGAATTTCCGCTATGGAGCTCATTTGCTTTCACCTGCTGTAGGCGCGGGCAGCGGGCAGTGCGCGGCGGGCGTATCCAGATCCATATCCGGATGACCCTTCCCTTCGCCTGTCAGCCAAGCCTGAATTGCCACGCGCAGCTGTGTTTCGCTGCTGTGACTGAGTTCGCCGGAAACATTGAGCGCATGGTACGCCTTCGGGAAGTTGGCGCGGAAAAACTCCGGAAACCCTTCCTTGAACAGTTCCAGACTGCGCTGTGTCATATCCTGCGGCAGCATGCCCTGCGTGGCGGCATAGAGCAGCGCCACCTGTACCGCCAGGGGCATCGGTGAGTTGTTGCGCTGTTTGATGAGCTCAGTCAGCTTCTCGCCATACTTCAGCTTATCCTGCGTTGAGGCGTCCAAATCACTGGCAAACTGCGCAAACACCTGAAGCTCACGATACTGCGCCAGCTCCAATCGCAGCTTGCCCGCCACTTTGCGGATGCTCTTGTGCTGCGCAGCTCCGCCAACACGGCTGACCGACAGCCCGCCGTTCACCGCAGGGCGAATCCCCTCGCGGAACATCTCTGTATCCAGAAAAATCTGCCCGTCGGTTATGGAAATTACGTTTGTGGGAATATACGCGGAAATATCGCCCGCTTGGGTTTCGATAATGGGCAGCGCAGTCATACTTCCTCCGCCCATTTCATCGCTCAGGCTTGCGGCACGCTCAAGCAGGCGGCTATGCAAGTAAAACACATCGCCCGGGTAAGCTTCGCGCCCCGGTGGCCTGTGCAGTAACAGTGACATGGCGCGGTAAGCCACGGCGTGTTTGCTCAGGTCATCATAGATAATGAGCACATCCCTGCCATGGTACATATACCACTCGGCCATCGTACACCCGGCATAGGGCGCAATGTATTGCAGTGTGGCGCTGTCAGCCGCGCTGGCGTTAACTACGATGGTATACTCCATCGCGCCCGCTTCGCGCAAATGGCTGATCATCTGTGCTACGCTGGATGCCTTCTGTCCAATGGCAACATAGATGCAAACGACATTTTCCTCTTTTTGGTTCAAAATGGTATCAATCGCGATGCTGGTTTTACCGGTTTGTCTATCACCGATGATCAGCTCGCGCTGCCCTCGCCCAATGGGCACCATCGCATCAATCGCCAGCAGTCCGGTCTGCAAGGGTTTCGTTACCGGTTTGCGGCTCAAAATGGGGGGCGCCGGCATTTCCAGCGGCCTGAACTCCGCATCCGGTATGTGATCGCTGCCATCCAGCGGCATGCCCAAAGGATCTACCACATGCCCCAGCAGTCCATTGCCACAGGGCACAGAGAGCACACGCCCTGTGCCATATGCCCACATCCCTACCGATATGCTCGTCTCTCCGTTGAGCGCTACGGCATAAACCAGTTTTTCTTCCAACGTCATGGCAATGGCAAAGATGCCGTTTTCAATCTCGATCATCTCGCCCAGCATGCAGTCATTCAACCCGTCGATGTGCAGCACACCATCGCCAACAAACAGCACTTTGCCCGTGCTGCGCACATCCACGGCGCGTTGATAGCCCGAAAGCCTTTCCGCAAGGCTTGCGCCGACCGCTTTCCATGTGGTTTGGCTCATAGCTCCTCCTCATCATGACGTGTCAGCATTTTACGAACACTCATCAGTTGGCCGTGCAGCGTGCCGTCATAAGCGCGCCCGTCAAGCTCCACGCGAATGCCCGCGATCATCGTTTTATCCACGCGGTAACTCAGCCGTACGTGCTCGCCCAGCAGTTCCTCGAAATATTTCACGACCCGCTTTTGCGCGGCTACAGAAAGCGGCATGCCCGAAATGATTCGACCGCGGAGGATCTTTCGAGCCGGCTTGCGTTCCTCCTCGTCGTGTATATCCAAGATTGCGTTTTCTTCACGCATGGATCATTCCACCTTTTTCAGGAAGTCATCCACAAGCTTGGCGTGGTCTGCTTCTGTCACTTCTCGCTGGAGTATCTTCTCCGCCAGCACAACGCTCAAGCCCGCCACCTCATCGCGCATCTCATTTCGCGCGTTATTAAGCAGAAAATCTGATTCGACGCGGGCGCGCTTCATGGTAAGATCCGCATCACTGTGCGCATCATCCAGGATTTGCTGTGCCTGCTCCTGTGCCTGTGAAACGCTTTGCGCAATAACCTCTGCGGCTTGCTTGCGCGCAGCCATGAGTTCATCCTGTGCTTTGATCTGCTCTTGCCTGAGTTGCTCCTGCGCGTCCGAAACATCCTGCAGTTCCTTTGTGATATGAGCCGTACGGGTGTTCATATACTTGCGCACAGGCTTATATAACAGGAAATACAGCGCGACTAGCAGAATCGCGGCATTGACGACATGCAACAGGATGGACAGCGGGTTAAACATCCCCTCCACGCATTATCCCTCCTTACTTTGTCTTGAAACGTCGTCACACCTTAGCGCCTAAGATGAACACGATCAGAATGCCCACCAGCAGCGCGTACACGGCGCATGTTTCCATCATAATCAGGCCAAACATCAGCGATGAGTTGATTTTCCCCGCCGCCTCCGGCTGACGCGCAATCGCTTCCACTGCTTTCCCTGTTGCGTTACCCATGCCCAGCGCGGCGCCGGCGCCGCACAACGCGGCTATGCCCGCGCCAATCGCGATAATCCCTAGTGTCATGGTCATTTCCTCCTTGACATTGTTTGCTGTTCATTTATCCGTTACGCGCAAATGCGCAGATAACGCTATTCAATCGCTTCGCTTACGTATACCAGGGTTAGCAGCCCCAGCACAAAGGTTTGGATGCCAACGTGCAGCACGTTAAAGTACGAGGCGACCAGTGCTGGCAGGATGATGGGCGCCACGGAGTAGATGAGCTGCATGATAATCCCGCCCACCATAATATTGGCAAACAGACGAATGGCAATAGAGCAGGGGGCGATCAAATCCGTCAGAATGCGGATAGGAAGCACGATGGGCGATGGCATGCTCAACCCCTGCAATCGGCCTCGGATGCCGCCGCGGAACTTAAGCCCCGTCACATTGACCAATAAAAACGTACACAGCCCCAGAGCAAAGGTGCAGTTGATGTCCTCGGTGGCAGGCGGCAGGCCAAAAAGCTCGATGATGGTGTTGAAGAAAACATAAGCCATCAACGTCATCGCCACAGGCGCCACAAAATCCGCCGCATGCCCAACCTTACCCGCAGACCAGCGGTACATACCATCCACCATAAATTCTATCGCATTTTGCCAACCTTTGGGAACGATCTGCATGCGACGAACCACCAGAAAGTGGATCAGCAGGATGATGACCAGCAGAATCGCCAGCACATACCAGGATATTACCACCGAAAGCCCGACATTGACGCCAAAAACCTCATAATGCTCTGGATACAGGCTTACCTCAAGCACTTAACGCGCCTCCCTTTGTGCTTTGCGATACACGATAGCAGTGCCGATAAGCAGCGTCAGCGAAGCCACTGCCACAAACACCACCAATAGCGGCAGAGAAATGATCGCCATCACAACAAGCGCAACAGCCCACAACAGCAGTTTGACAGCATAAAGCCACTTACGCGGTTTGTCCCCCAGCATCGCGCCGCGCATCATCACGCTTTGCAGGATTCCAAATCCAACCCCTATTGCTACGACGATGGCATAGCCCCACCACGTAATGCTTGAAAAATCCATATTTACCCCTCCCGGTGCATCGGTTCATGAGTTGCCGCCACAAAGCATTGGTCATGGGCTTATCGTAGCCGAGGTGCCGCCAGACTACCTCCATTGCAGCCAAGTTCATCCGAAAACAATAAATACCATTACAAAAAATGGCGGAAAAAAACAGCCTCCAGCAGCCGTCATTGGCTGCGTGTCTAAAGGCCGTTATGTGTTAAACGGTCGATACCTTGTCGCGTAAGTGCTTCGTGCCGCCAAGGGAAACTTCGTGCCTGCGTTGTTTTCCGCCCCTATGCGCTATATGGCGATCAGCCCTGGCAACCAACTGTGCAAGCCTTTCATGCATATGTTCTGCAGCCCTGCGTACCAGCAGGCGAGGCGGAGCGTTAGTGCTCATTCGCATTTCCCCCATAGAGTTCGCTTCCAATCCATCTGCATTCATCAGTACTGCTTAGGCAACAGGCTAACAGCAGAATCATACACCCGTGAAATTCACTTGTCAACACTTTTACCACAAACGACCCGGGATGTATCAATGCCGTATGCAACACATGAAGAAGGGGCTGAGCTATCACGCTCACCCCTCAAAAATCAGTTATCCTGCACCCATTGCGCCAGCCGCTCGATGCGGTCATCCTCGCTTTTCGTGGCTGGATCAAAGATAAACTCATGAAGCTGCTTGCAGGGAAACCGCTCGCATTGGCCGCAATGTTCCTTACCCCGCTCTTCACAGCAGTTTTTAATGACGCACTTAGGCCCCCAAAAGGGTTTCTTGATTGCCTTGCACCCACCGCATTTCATGATCTCTTTCCATTTGCACTCGCTGCACAGCAGTCCACACCTTGATTCTACCATGATCCGCGCCTCCTTGGAGCCTATGGCGTCACTACCCTGCTCGCTGGCGTATCATAGCAAAAAAACGCGCGCATGTCAAATGACGGTTGCCTTTACACGGTTTCCGTGATCATTTGAAGCTTTGCTTGCCTACGCGCGCACCAGCCCCCCATGATAGCGGCACTCATACACACGTTCCGAATCGCAGAAAATCTCTTCCTGCCCTTGAAACCATTCAAAATGACCGTTTGCTTGATTGTGGTAGGTGTAGCGTCCCTCTGTAAACAGGTGAGGCCCGCGAAAAGGGTACGCTTTGGGGCGCAGAAGGAGCGCGGCTTTCAGGAAATCGCCCGAAAAGCCATCCGAGAGTGTCCGTCCGCAATAATTCATGCCCCACACCGGCTGTTCGCGAACAAACAGCGCTTCTTCCCCAAGGAAGCTTTGCCCGCCAAGATAGGTATCAATGTAGCGGTAATCCCCTTCCTGATAATACAAGTCATGGGAGGCGGGTCGTGTAGTTTCAACGGCCGCAGCTCCCTTACCGGCATAGGTGCTGGCGCCAGCACGAAGCAAAAACGCGATCACCGGTTCCGTTGAGACGTCCGTACGCGATTCGACGCGCCTGTTTTGTGTACACGGAGTATAACCCCTTACCAATTCATCCAATGTGATCTGGTAGTAAGCCGCAAGCGCTATCAGCTTCTCCACATCAGGTTGCGCCGCACCGCTTTCCCATTTGGCAATCGCCTGTCGGGATAACTGCATCCGCTCGGCCAGCTTTTCCTGCGATATCCCATGCTGCATTCGAAGTATTCTCAGGTTTTCCGATAGGGTCATCATCATCACCTCCCGCTTACCATAACGCAATGCCATCGCACATACCATACACCAACGCTTGCCATTATGGCAACCATAGGTTGCTTCCTGACCAGCTTGTTGCAACTGCGGCGGCAATGCTTTATCGGCATTACGAAGAAGGCCAATGGTATATCACACAAAACACGGGCACGGATTCATCTCCGCGCCCGTATCACCAATGCTTGCTTTGCTTACTTATCTGGCCGCAATCTCACTATCCTTGGGGATGGTATCACCCATGGTGCCATCCAGATAGCTGGCATAGGCAGACATATCAAAGTATCCCGTGCCGCTGAGGCCAAACAGGATGACTTTGGACTCTCCGCTTTCCCTGCACTTAATCGCTTC
>Ga0351920_1135_pt1 | contig 15105 bp, 17 predicted proteins | sample BONcelHT113001C8_FD_206854 | JGI IMG/M metagenome (GOLD analysis project Ga0351920, IMG submission 206854) | Enriched cells from coal bed in the Powder River Basin, Montana, United States - BONCAT cells T11 rep2 HSBNCT.T11.300.1.C8 ... | reverse complement strand
GCATCAGCAATAAGCCCCTCATCCCAATAACCATCGCCATTCTCCTCGCACAGCCACAGCCATAGCCACCCTTGCCCACGCCCAACCCCAACCCATCTCCGGCAAAGTAATCGGCATCACAGACGGCGACACTGTCACAGTCAGATAAAAATTCACGCGCAGCCCGCCCATTTTAGCCATTTCGTGCAAGAAGCCGGCAACAACATCTCCCACGTCAGCCTTCTGAAGTGGCTCCGGCAAAGCCTTCCGGCCTGGCTTTCCTTTAATAACCTTGGCCTTCGCCGTGGCTTTGGATTTCTTTGCGGGTACCTTTTTCCGGGATGCAGCCGGCTTCTTCCCAGCGGCCTTGCCAGCCTTTTTTAAATACTGCGCCAGCTCCGGGATCTTCTCCACGGCCATTTCCAAGGTGAATCGACCTTTTCTGGTCTTGCGGGTGAGGCCATACACTTCTTCGGGTGCCAGATTCAATATCTCGGGGACCATGCTGTATTCATAGCCTTGGGGAGTTTTGTTTCTTTTGATGAAATGGGCAATTTTATATTGCCGGGGGTTGATGAGTTTGGCCATTAGACTGGAGATGTCTCCGAGCCTGACCTCCTTCCCCGACGCCTTGGAAACCATACGGCGGATATCGCTCAACGGCAGGGGTTTTCCGGTAAGCAGCGCATCAAGGATTAATTCGCTCCGTGTCATTGTCGCCGGCCTCACGAAAAGGTTGGGAATAAGTTTTGAGCACTTTAACCGTTACTCGTCAGTTTTGCAAGGAAAATTCGAAAGATAGGAAACTCTGGCTGAAAAGTAAAATCGATCTGAAAAAATGATCAACCCGTCGAAATAAATTTACATTTCATCAAAATCTTGATATCTTGCGCGGAAAAGTAAATCCTTATCTCGTGGTGTCGTCAATCCATTCGATCTTGGGGCAATATAACTTCTGAAAACATCAACATCAAAATCAGCGAGGATATCATGAAAAAATTTATCATTGTTCTCCTGTTGTGTGTGGGTTTTCTATCATTGACGATCATTTTACTTCCCCATTTAACCTCAAAAGAACCGTATGCCTACGATGAGGCCGTCCAAAAATTTGCCAAAGGTAAACTGGTTTCCGTGGACGGGAAAAAAGTTCATTATATTGAAAAAGGCAATGGCGATCCCGTTATCCTCATTCATGGGTTTCTTTATCACACTATCATGTGGCGGGGAAATGTAGACACCCTGGCTGAAAACTTCAAGGTTTACGCTATTGATCTTTACGGTTGGGGATATAGCGAACGATTAAATGAAACAGAATACAGTTTTGATCGCTACGCCAAACAAGTCATTGGATTTATGGATGCCTTGGGTATCCAAAAAGCATCACTTGGGGGACAGTCGATGGGTTCAGCGATTTCGGTCTATGTGGCCGCGCATTATCCGGACAGAGTCAATAAGCTCATTTTAGTCTCCCCGTCGGTTCTGCCTCCTCCGGAAACCATCGAGGCCAAGATTTATAAACTCCCATTTATAGGGGAATTTCTGAATGCCATTCCCGGAGATGCTTTAATTACCAACAATCTTAAAACAGTATGGTTTTATGATGGCAGCCGAGTGACAGATGCTTATGCCAGAGAAGTCCTGCAACCGTTTGGCATTAAAGGGTCCTATGCCGGTTCAATGTATATCCTTCGAAATGTTCTCAAAGATCCGTTTGTTGAAAATGAAGTCCATTTGCTGGCTAAAATGGACAAACCAATTTTAATGATACAGGGCCGGGAAGATAAGGCGGTACCTGTTGATGATTCAAAAGTTTTAAATGATCTTTGGCCGGGATCACGCCTGGTGATATTCGAAAAATCAGGCCATAATCCCCATGAAGAACAATCAGAACGATTCAACCAACTCGCAATTGAATTCTTGTCTCAGTGAAATGTCTTAATTGACGTTGTGATATATAACCGGGAATCGGATAGCGCTTCAGTTCGGAAATGAACCGCCTGCTGATATTCCCGGTCGGAAAGCATGGTGACAAAAGAGGCCTTTGACGGATATTCCACCAGCAGAAACTTATCCCATGTGTCATCCCCAATGAATGTCATAACCCCTTTTCCATAATAGATCACCCTGGCGCCGATTCTTTCAAGAATAGGGATGACCCGCCGGGAATATTGACCATATTTTCCTGATCCGCCGTCGGACTTGAATTTTAAAAGGTTAATCATGACAAACGGGCCATTATCGGGCATCTGGCCCAAGGCTTCAAGCTGTTGATTTGAGGGATTTATATACGGCATTTGTTTTTTTGACCTGAATTATTTTTAGCCGTTAATGAGTCATATTGCCCTGAGACTATCATGATATCGTCTGGGCAATTCCATGTAAAATTCTGTGGCAACGCTCCATAATTCAATCATTTCAGGCGAAACATCCCCGGTTATTTGTCCCGGTATTCCTTTGATTACTTTTCTCGGAGGCACTTTTAGCCCGGTAGGAACAACGCAACCACTATTGATAACACAATCATCGCCTATTTCGGCGGAGTCGAGAACCACCGCTCCCATGCCTACCAAGACATGTTCATGCAGCTTAACGCCATGCAGGATGGCACCGTGCGCGATGTGACTTCGTTTTCCAAGAGAAACCGTAAAACCGGGCGGCGCATGAATGATGCAATTATCTTGAATATTGGAATTGTCACCTATTTCAATGCGGCACCAATCCGCTCTGAGTCGGGCTCCTGGTCCAATAAAACAGTTTTTGCCGATTATAACTTTCCCGATTAATGTGGCATCGGGGTGAACATAGGAACCTTCGCCGATTTCCGGAATTTTTCCTTCAAATTTATATATCGTCATGATTAATCCTTAAATAGCATTCGGTCGCCAGATTAACATATTGAGATTTAATCGATTGTCGCCTGGTATTTCTGATCAGCAAGCTCAATTACGGTTTTTAAACACCTGCATATAAAAATGTTTCCCCACCTGTACCGTGCTCACGGGCTCCATGGGAACGATCTCTTGCAGTTCTTCCGGGGAAAACCGGATATTCATCGGCGGGCCAAAAGACGTTTCTTTCTTTTCAATTTCAACAATGGCAAGTATACCATCTGACTTGAGAAAGCGCTTGGCTTCACGCAAAAAATCTTGCAGTTGCTGGCTGGAAAATCCGTGAATGACCGTTGATATATACACAAGATCCACGGAGGCCTGATTTAATGGGAGCGGCTGCGTTATATCAACATCCATGGCATCCAGATTTGTGCCATGGGTCTCTGTTTTGAGGATATTGATAAAATGCGTGTCATTATCAAACGCATACACTCTCCCGGAAGGAGAAACCCGTTTGGCAAACGCTTTGGACATGTATCCATTGCCGCAGCCGGCATCCAGAATGATTTGTCCGGATTGTATATTAAGCGCGTTGATTACCCGTTCTTGATCGATGAGGCCTTCTGAGAACTTCCCTCTGTGATGATGCCCGTTTTCAGGAGCCTGTCTGCGATTCATTTTTTACCTCAGAGTTTACTGTTGCGATAGGTTAAGTTTCGGTAATAATAAGCTATCAATCCCTTAAAATCAAATATGTTTGGACAGGCTATTTATCCTGGGATCGCTTTATTATAATTTAGCGACATCTTCTTTTCTCGCAATATTGGTGGTCTGTGTGGCCTCGTCATAGACAATCACGGCATCATCCTTCTTCACCTGCCGCAAGACATCATTGATTTTCTGTTCCAGAGTGGCTTCCACAAGTCCGTAATCCGTGCCGTCCCGGGAGACAAATTCTTCAATCACGCCATGCAGGGCTTCGGGGCTGAGATTTTGGTAGGGAATGATCATTCAAATTTTCTTGTTATGTTTTGCCTGCCCAATGTCTGCTTCGCTACAAATATAACAGCTAATGCACAATCACATCTGAAAAAATATTCATCACCACAACGCCGGCAATAATGAGCCCTATGCCAGGATAGCCGGAAAATCAAGACGCTGATCAAAACAATGCCGACGCCGTCCCATTCGTGTCTGCAAAAAGCCCTTGGTTTTAGCATCCATCAATGTTTGATCCCAGAAATTGCGATGTATACAGAGCTATCAGGAATCAGTTATTAATAGCCCCTCAGTCGCCTGAGAGCCCAGGATTCATACGTTTACATACCGGGTCATGTACTCCCCCTTTGCAGTTTCAGATAATTTTTAAAAATACGTTATAAGAAATCGAAAGGGCGCCGCGCTGGGTGTCGCCTTGCCAGATTTTGTATCAGAATCGCTATCATTATAAACGGAAAAGGAATTATTACTATGTCGGCACAAAAAAAGGGGAGTGGTGAAAATGTGTGTAGAAAATGCAAAAAAACCGTATCGGAGGCTGAAAGCTATCATGACTCAAAAAACAAGATTTTGTGCGAAGATTGCATGGATGACCTGGCTTTCAGGCCACAGGATTGCCCTGTGTGCAAAAAGTCAATCCTTGCCAGTGAAGGAGTGGGGCTGTTGTTAACGCCAATTGGATCTTCTAAAAAACAGAAACAGAATGCTATAGATACCTTCGTTATGGTATGCCCGGAATGTCGTGTTTTGTTTTTCGATGAATTCCATTACCGCCTTATAGAGGGACTGAAGAAAAAATGAAATTGAAATTTCTTGGGTAAGGCGCGTAACGGCATTCGATTGATAAAGAGCCATGCTCCACGGATTGGATAAGGTAAAGAAAAAGGGCGACGGTTTTAAACAAAACCGCCGCCCTTTTTTTAACTTCTGCAAAGCATTTACATTATGTTTAAACCGTCACCGTCAAGCCTTCCGTGCCATTGCAGACACAATTTCCGGAAACCGCGCCAGCATTAAGGCGGCATTTTCATTGCTGTATGCATGAAAAATCTCTCCGCCCCTTAGTCTCTCATGAAATGGAACCTGGGCATATGAAAATAACAGAGGAGGACTCCAGCCTAAAGTCTCTTCGGCCTTGTCCAGAAAATGAAACAACCTCATGGCATTTTCTTGGCTGGTATAAAAAACGATCGCCTGCCGCTCCTCGATGCATATAGCACCGCCAATGCCGTGTTTCATCAATGCTTGGTCGAGCTGTGAACTTAAAGAAGATTGCATTATAAATATTCCCTTCGCCAATTTTCAAAGGCGGAGGGTTAGTGTACCCCCGCCCTTACAAAATCCCTATCTACGCTTTATTCTGATAAGAGACTCTATATAAGCCTGGCTAATGCCTGCCTCTTCCAAGTCCACTGCCTCATAAGGCTTTCGGCCATCGGGGCAAGGAATTTTATCAGCGTCATGGCGCTTCAAAGAGTACATGTGCCAAACGACAGGCTTATCGGTATAATTATCATAAACAAACAACTCTTGAGGCACCTCTATTTTAAGCACTATACGTTCCTCAGTGTCAAAATCCGAGATGTCTGCCAAACCCTCACCGCAATCATAAAAACGCCGGATAAGATCCATATTTTTAACAGCATCATCAAACACCCGTGTATCCTTCCGAACGAAAGGTATCCCGGCAAATTTCTCCGAAATACCAGTTTTTCGATGGATATCCATATAGCCTAAATTCAGATGGTTATTTGGTCGGGTGCATTCTTCAGTGGATCTTCCAATAAAATTAAAAGTGATTGACTCCATGGTGCTAACTCCTAAAAAATGTTTGATTTAAATTGAGATTTTACATCTCGGCCTTTGCCGATTTCCTTCAGCAGGGTGTGACAGTCCTGAATCAGGGCATCTACCTGCTCGAACCTCTTTTTTCCTCCTTCCGTATAGAAGCCGTGTGTAACGGCGTTTTTGTTTCCGGGTTGCCCGCCACGCTTGCGTTTTTGGGCTGATTCGTTTTGTGACATTTTTTAAACACCCCTTTCTTTAAATTTTGAATGGCATTTCCAACGACCGCCTGTCCAATCGTCACATTTTCGACGCGAATGGTTTGAGTCCCTTGGCGTTTGTATTTTCCGAGCACCTCCAGGGACGCATTAAAGCCCCTTATAAGCTTTGAAGACAGATTCAAATACTGCTCCTTGGTTTCAACCGACAAAGTGTTATGAGCGGCCGCTAAGAGCGCCATGGCATGGGAATGTAAAGCTATCATCTGTGAGACCAGCATTCCTTCAATTGGAGTATCAATTGCGATGTCTGTTAGGAGATCCTTTAGAGCGTAACAATTTCCGTCGTTAAAATTTTTAGATGATAGTGCAGCGCGTGCTGTCGATTCAAACATCGAGAGATTCACGCTCAGCTTCTCGCTTCCCAGCAGTTTTTGCCCCGGAGTGGTTTTTTCAATCTGAATCATTGTAAGTTCCTCGTAAGCAGTGATTAATTTTTGTTGCTATTAAATAATGGGTGCGGATGAAGGCAGGATTAAGTATTTAAATTCAATACTCGAAAAATAATTTGAAGCGGGGGGTTTTTACCCCACCCCAAAGAAGCCTTCAGCACATGGGCAAGGAAACTTGGCCCTTTCCCAATATCTTATTTTCTTCCCCCATCGTCTTCGACAGGTGCCCATCCAGGACGCAGCCAAATTTATTTTCAATGCCGAAAAAAAAACCCTTTAGGTCGGGCATTTCAAAACCCATTATTTGTTACAGAAGTTGGCTGCTTCGGATTTCGGGGGGGCGTTAGACAGTTTAATTAACGCCCCCTTTATCTGGAGCAACTTACTGTTATCCCACAATATAAGAGGTTTTAAATGGCTTTGAAAAATTTTCGTACCATCTACATCCATGATGATCTGGATGCTCGGTTAATCAAAAGGGCGCAAGAGGAGAAATCATCGGTGTCCAGACTGGTTCGCATCGCCCTGGAACGGCATTTGGCCGACAAGGATGCAAGGAAGCCCGGTGATAAAAGAATAATCGCGCCGGCACTGGAGGCGTAACGAAATGGAAACCCAGAAGCAGCCACAAGAAAAGGTCGTAATCGCCGGCATAGGAAAGAAGGTAATACCTATCAAGAAGGGTATAAATGCCCAGGAGGAGACTCAGGAAAAGATGGATGCCAGCAAGGACAGAATCGTTCATCCTGAATCCGGGGTAACAGCAGGCGATGTGATGAAAGCCTTTCTTGATTCAGAAATCGGTATCAGCCGCTTGTTTGCAAGAATCTATAAAGGATCCTTTAGCCTTAACACCTCGTTGAATCGTTGGTTTGTCTACCGGGATTCGGCATGGCACCTTGACCAGCGGAGAGAATGCATCGCGGCGTGCCGGGAACTCTATGATCTGCTGGTCCACGTAAAAGAACGGTATTTGGCGGGCTTGACCGAAGACGGAGAGAAGCATATCGGCAGCGTCGTGAAAAGCATGACCAACATCAACAAGATGGAGAATGTTCTCCAGCAAGCGGCTTCCGGAAAAGACGGTCTCGGGGTTGTCGGGGAAGATTTCGATAATAGCCTGCGCTTTATAGGTGCTCCCAACGGGGTTATCGACCTGGAAACGGGAGAGCTGCTTCCAGGGAATCCTGCGTTGTATATTACCAAGCAGGTGGGCGCGGCCTATGATCCTTCAGCTCCGGAACCCTTGATGTTCAAGCGATTCCTCAACGATGTGTTTCGGTATCCGCTTGAGAAGGGCAAGGAAGAGGAACGGATCCGAAAGGAAAAAGGGGAAAGCCGTTACACGCTGAGTGACGAAGCGTTCGAGGCGCTCTGCGCGGAGCAGCGTGATGCCCTTGTTGCCTATATCCAGAGATTATTTGGCTACACATTGCTTGGGGCCTGTCGTGACCATGTATTTGTCTGCTTCTGGGGCGAGGGCCGCAACGGAAAAGGCGTTCTGCTGAGAACCATTATCCGTGCCCTTGGTAAGTACGGGGGTGAAATACAACCCGCTATTTTACTGTCCTCGAAACAGACGGCTGGGGGACCATCACCAGAGCTTGGAGATCTCCAAGGAATGCGGCTGGCCGTAGCCTCGGAAACGAATCAAGGTGCGTTTTTCGATACCTCAGAGATTAAAAGGCTGACCGGAGGTGACACGATTCCGTGGAGAGGCATGTATGGAAGGGACCTTATACGATTTCGGCCCACTCACACCATCATTTTGCAGACCAACTTTCGGCCAAATGCGCCGGCTGAGGACAGCGCGTTCTGGATGCGTATGCAGGTGGTGCCGTTTCTCAGACGGTTTGTGGAGAACCCGGATGCCAGTAACAAATATCACGGAGCAATTGACAAGGACCTGGAAGCGAAACTCGGGGATGAGCTGCCGGGGATTCTCAAGTGGATTGTAGAAGGGGCAGTGATGTACCGGGAGCAGGGACTAAATCCCCCATCTTGTGTGCGTCACGCTGTGGACGAGTATAAGCTGAGCCGGGACTTTATTTCTGATTTTATCGATGAATGCTGCGATCAAGGCGACAATCACCGGGTCCGGACAACGATTTTTGTCAAGGCGTTCAATGAGTGGCGAAAGGATCAGGGACATAATAGGCCAATGACCTCCGCTGTCGTGGGAGAACGCCTGGAGCGCAAGGGATTTGGAAAGAAGAAGTCGAGTTTCATGTGTTTTACCGGGCTGAAGCTCAGAAGAAGCGGTGAGGAATATTTGAAACCTCCAGGCGAACGCCATATTGAGGACGAGTACAACGATCCTGCGGTTGATCATGTAACAGTGCCCCTTGATGAAGAACTGTTTAATTATGAACTCTGATTTGAACCATGTTGCCGATTTTTTGGATTTTGGGAGTTTTGGGAGCGGTTTGGGAGGGTGTTGGGAGCCCCCCCTCCCAGCGCGAAGCCACGTCATTTCTATGTTTACACTGTTTTGGGAGGTTTGGGAGTTTTTTAAAAAGAAAAAGTATATATGGGAAAATATAAAGGCATAATGAGTATATATATACTCCTCTCCTCTATAGGGAAAGTCTTTTATTCGAAAAAACTCCCAAACCTCCCAAAATGACGCGATCCCTTTATTAGCAAGGCTTTTCACTGGGAGCCTCCCCTCCCATTGCCCTCCCACGGATCGGCAAAAACTCCCAAAAACTCCCAAACGCCAACAACAGGCCAAACAACATATTATAAGGAGAAGCAGCCACACATGAACGAAACGATTGAAATCTTAAACGGCCTTGGCCTCGACCTGAAAGAGACCACCAAAGGCGAGTACCATGGACCCTGTCCTTTTTGTAAGGAAGGCGAAGACCGTTTCTGGGTCACTCCGGAGCCGATTAAAAGCGATGTCGGCCTCTATTACTGCCGGCGCTGCAAAGGAGGCGGCAATGTAAACAAACTTATCAAATTTCTGGGCGGCGACCCGCCCTCGAAACCCAAAAAAAATGGCTGGGCAAGGCCCTCACCCGCAAACATCCTCAGCCGTATCATAAAACAGCCGCCCTTAGAGCAATGGCAGAAAAAAATGATCCCCCTGCTAAACCGGTCGCAAGGCCGCATCGGAGATAAAGAACCCTACTGGCGACGGGGTCTAAACGAGCAAACCATCAAGGACCTCCGCCTGGGATATAATGCGGGAAAATGCGCGGTTAAAATCGGGGAAGAAAAAATCGCTTTCCCTCATGGCATGCTGATCCCCAATTTTCGTGGAGATGTCCTGTACAGCATCCAGGTCCGGGCCTGGCCGGAAGGCTCGGGATACAAATACTGCAAAGGCAGTGTGCCTGTCCCTTACCATTTTACGAAACTGGATGATAAAAAAGCACCGGTCATTATCGTAGAATCGGCTCTCGACGCTGCCGTGATTTACCAGGAAGCCGGAGATCTGGTTCAGGCGGTGGCTCTGGGATCTGTCCAGACAAAGCCGGACATTTATTTGAGCGACATCTTGTATGACGCAGCCCGGATTTTTCTTTGTCTGGATTATGATGACGCCGGTTTTGAAGCCGTCAAATGGTGGAAAAGCAAATACCCCAACATCAGAATCGGATACTGCCCCAGAGGTAAAGACATCGGGGACTATCAGCTCAGCGGTGGTGTGGTCAGGGATTGGGTAAAAACGCTTATCGAATCCGGCAGCTTTTCCCCACGCCCGGAACCCGACATTGAAATATTCACCATTACCGAGTCAGACGATGCGGAAAATCTCCTCAACGCGATAAAAGAAAATAGCCTTGTTCCCGGCATCTACATAACTGAAAATTATCTGGCCCTTGCCATGGAAGACCAGGCATGGGCCATTGATCTTATAGCAGTTCCGATGTCATCCCTGAATCTGCTTGGCGACATTGCCGTTATCGCACATGACGGCGTGGACCTCATCGAGAAACTTGCCAAAAAGGATCTGCACTGTCGCCAGGTTGAAAGCACCCGGCTTCAGCTCTTCACCATTATCGGAATGCTCTGGGATCTTGATAAGCTGGCGCAGTTCCGGCTGGGCTACAGCGGCGCCGGTTACAAGGAAGAATACACCCAGACTGCTTTGAATGCACATTGCTGCCATGAAATTTATAACATCCAGGACCAAAAAATTCAAAAACGGGGCCTCGTAAAAGCCTATCAGCTCTTTGCCCAAGCGCAGCCGGCCGTTGCAGAGATCCGCACGACCGGGTTTTGCTTTGACAGGGAATATCATAAAAGCCTGGTCGCTGAATGGAAAGAAAAAGCCGAGCAATACCCAGACTCGGAGGCTATAAAGTACCGGCTGTCAACCTATAGCCAAAAGTTCGCCGAAAAATATGTCAATTCCAAAACCGGCCGCATTTATCCTGACTTCCAGCTCACTGAATCACCCACTGCTCGTTTCATAAGTCCAAATCCCAACCTTCTGGGAATTCCCAAGGACGACCTCCGCCGTGCCTTTTGCGCGCCGGAAGGAAAAGTTTTGATTGGCGCGGATTACTCGCAGATCGATCTTCGCACAGCGGCCATGCTCACCGGGGATGAAAAAATGATTGAGGCGTTGCGTGCTGGGATTGATCTTCACGTCCTCACGGCAGCGGCCATGTACAATATTTCTCCTGAAGACGTGACTTCCGAGCAGCGCAAAGCCGCAAAACAGGTCAATTATGCCATGATGTACGGCGGCAGCTCTGGCCAATCCCAGGACGCCCTGAAGCGCATGCATGCCATGTTTCCGAAATTTCATGGATGGCTGGGCAGGCAGGCTGCCAATTTCCGGAAGCATAACAGTGTAAAGACGCCCTGCGGACGCGAGATCCTGCGCAACAGCCTGTTTCCGATCTGGAGCAAGCAGATCCGCAATTACCCCATCCAGGGCGGGTCCTCTGAAGTGCTGCTGGCGGCCATGCACCGCGTCAAAACCGCTCTCGAAAATCTGGATTCTAAAATTATTCTCTGTGTGCACGATGAAATAATTCTGGAGGTCGCAGAGCAGGACGCGGAGACGGCAGGGAATGCCTTGGTATCTGCAATGGAACAAGGTTTTCTGGACGTGTTCCCGGAAGGGCCGGTAACTGGGCTGGTGGATATGACGCAGGGAAAAACCTGGTCAGATATTTCGTGATTGTTTAGAGGGGGTGGGTTAGAGGGGAGAAAATATGGATATTGTCAGATTTTATTTGATTTAAAAATTACAATATGTTGTGGTTATTGCATACTGAAAAATGTGATGATTAGCTATTGAATGGTGCAATGGAATATGGTTTTTGGGGGTGAGCATTGCCATAATGTCATTACTATTTTTGAATTTCCTATTGATCAGAGATTCTTGTTTCTGAGAAAAATTTTTTTTCAATTCCGTTATCACGATGATTACCCCGGCTCCGGCGGCACAGACGCTGAGTTCCTCCCATCGCAGAGGCGTTGTGCGAAACACAGTATTGAAAAACGGGACATAGATGACGATCAATTGCAGGGCCAGTGTGCCGCCCACTGCCAGCAGCAACAGGGGATTGCTAAACCAGGAATACGTAAACAACGACTGCTGTTGCTTTCGGACGCACAGCGCATAGGCCATTTGACAAAATGTAAGCATGGTAAACACCATGGTCTGCCAGGCCTTCGAACCTGTTCCGTCATTCCAGAACCAGTATCCGGCCGCTACGGAAACTAAGCCAACGACCAGACCCATAACGATAATTTGCCATCCCAGTCCCCGGGCGAAAATCCCTTCTCTTGGATTGTGCGGCGGGCGTTTCATCACATCGCGCTCGGCTTCTTCAAATCCCAGTGCAATCGCCGGCACGCCGTCGGTTACGAGATTGATCCACAAAATTTGAATCGGCAGCAGCGGCAGCGGCATGCCTAAGAGCGGGCCGACGACCATGACGACAATTTCGCCGGTGTTGCCGGTGAGAATGTACCTGACAAATTTGCGGATATTATCATAAATGCGTCGCCCTTCTTCGACGGCGGCCACGATGGTAGCGAAATTATCGTCCAGCAAGACCATATCGGATGATTCTTTGCTGACATCGGTGCCTGTAATACCCATTGCCACGCCGATATCGGCTGATTTCTGGCCTCTCACCGAAAAATAACTGCCCGCAGAGATATCACCTGCGGACAGTTGAACTTTGAACTGATCCGACTAACTATTTAGTCTCGATCGTCTTCGTCGTAGTGGTTTTGTGAACCACCACTTTGTTAGCGATCATGCGGCCGTCTTCCAGAGAATAATAAACCGTCACTGGCTGACCGGACTTAACGGTCTCAATAGTAACAGGCTCACCTGATTCGTCGACATAGGTTGTGGTCTTCGTGTAACTGTACTTCAACGGACTTGTGCTGGTCTGCGTCCGAACCACGATGGTATCCGGGCTAACTTCGCTGACCGTCCCTACGGTTTCCGTCTTGGTGACAGTCTCTGTTTCCTGTTCGGCAAATAACCCGAATGGGGTAATCAGAATGGCTAATGCAAATACAAACGACATAATTGTTTTTTTCATGGTACTTTTTCTCCTTTTTTTATTGAGATTTTTTTTTGGTTCCCGAATTACTTTTCCGGCCGATTGCTTTATTCACTATTATACATTCAATCTTTGTGCCAGGTTTCTAAGGCTCAGGATTATGTCATCCATCATTCTGATTTATATTGATAATTGATATAAAAAGAACCTTCAGGGCAGTCATTCATAGCCTTATAAAAACGGTCGCATATTACCTATTGGTCATATATGGTACCTTTTACGGGCTACTTGGCGTTATGAGTGGCAAATAATAAAGAAATACGGATTTTTTCAAATCTTTACTCAGCACTTGACACAGCATGCGCAATTCGGACAATTTCTTCTGCGATACCCTCGGGTGAAAGAATAAAATCGATACACCCGCTTGCTATGGCGCTCTCAGGCATATCCGGCTGCCCGGCTGTGTCGAGCTTCTGCGCAATGGTAATGCCTCCCACGTCTTTTATGCCGCACAGCGCTGCCGCACCATCTCCATCATAGCCGGAGACAATGACAGCAATAAGTTTGCCGGTCCAGTGTTCCGTCACGGAACGCATAAAAACCGTAATCACATCGGGCCATCCCCTGGGCTTTGATATCGGTTTGAGACGGAACTCGCCATCCAGAACGTGCAAATCACGCTTTTCCGGAATGATGAACACATGGTTGGGCTGGATGTCTAATCTTTCCGTGATCAGTTCAACCGGCATTTCCGTGTAGCGGGGGAGGATCTCATGGAGCATGGTGGCTACCGTTCTCACGTGATTAACGATGACGATTGCAACACCCATATCCGCCGGCAGATGCCGGAGTAACCGGGTGTATGCGTCGAGACCCCCGGCTGAACCGCCAACGCAAACGACAGGAAAGTCTTTTGCAACATTATTTGTTTTCATTGGCAATCATTTCTCCTCCAATTTCTATTACTTTGCCGAAATCCATTTATCGCACAACTGGGCTATTTCTATGTCCAAGCCCGACACACTGCTTGCATTCAGGACAAAATTCAGCATCTCCGGGTTTCACAGAAAAGTTTTTAGTTCATGCCAATCTTCAGCCTTTAGTCCGTTTTTTGGATTGAATCAGGTGCAACCACGCAGAACAAACAACACCAATAAAATCGGGATCGGAACCCCCAATGCCCAAAGTAAAATCCACCCCACTTTCCCGCATTCTGTTTTAATGAGCGACTTAGTCTCTTTTTGTTCTCCCGATCTGCAATCGTGGGACTTGTTGCTTTTAATCTGCTGAGATTCCCCCACCCTCATTTGTTTCTTTTCCTTTGTCATGATGAATGCCTCCTTTTTCTGCCTCTCCCCAAGCGGTAGCCGTGACTGACATTTCGGAAACGATGGTGTTTTAACTCACCGGCCTTATAGATAGTCAAATTTCATGCCAGAATTCGAATACCTGATTTTTTGTTATGCATCACGTTGATTTTTATGAATAATTAATTTAAAAAAGACATTTAAAACAGCCGGTAACAGCCATAAAAAAGGTCACATATTACCGAATGATAATATGTGACCTTTTGGCTTTGATCATTATTTCAGCCATTGGATTTAAGGCATGTCAGGGATCGGAGTGTAATTTTCATCCAAGCGGATTTGTGAGCAGTGTAATCCTTTATTTATATGTGGAGCCAGCGCCAAAATTGACCTGATATCCGTCGGTTAATGAAAGTATGATCGAAAGAAGGGAGTCTGCGGCCGTTATTGTTCGCATGTGTCCAGGTACTCCGAGGCCTAAATCTTCCAAACGATGGGCATCCGTAATAGGACCGTTGGCACCATCCGCGATGCTACCACTGAAGCTTGTTAAAGGCCGCGGAAATATCTCCCGTGGCGGATGTCGCCCCCATAGTGATAGAGTTCAATGTCCGAGTGGCCGGGTCATCGATATTTGAAAAATTTGTCTGGAGATATGCCCCTTGAGTTGTAAAATCCTTTGTCGGGTCGGTCAGGCTTCCTCCGATTTTTATATTTGTCCAGTCTTCATCCCTGAGATGGTCGCCCCTTCCGTTTCGAACGGAGATAACCCTTTTAGACATACTGAATTCGAGGAGGAAAAACTGGTGAACCATTCAAAACTGCAAAGTCATATTTTGGCGCTGTGTATGGTTTTTTTCGTTTGTCTTGTGGCTCCGGCAATCTGTCATCCACAAATTCCGCAAACCATTAACTTTCAGGGATACCTGACAGACGATAATGGCCAGCCCACACGCGCAAGACACATTACTTTCAGTGAGTGGAAGCCCATTTTGAAGAATTGGAAATGGGCTGGAACGATCGCTATCAAAATCAGTATGGGTTTT
>Ga0351920_1130_pt1 | contig 15346 bp, 13 predicted proteins | sample BONcelHT113001C8_FD_206854 | JGI IMG/M metagenome (GOLD analysis project Ga0351920, IMG submission 206854) | Enriched cells from coal bed in the Powder River Basin, Montana, United States - BONCAT cells T11 rep2 HSBNCT.T11.300.1.C8 ... | reverse complement strand
GCGGCCTGTAGCTTTTTCTCCTCGGCAAGCGCTTCAGCCTCGGCTTGCTGCCCGGCAGCCAACGCCTCGTAATCCGTAAACATGTCCAGCTGTTGCTGCACCGGGGCGTTGTTTACGCTGTGTTCCGCCATGATCCGGCTCGCCGTAAGGTTTACCCTGCGCACCAGTAACTCGCGGGCTACGATTCGCTCATACAGCGCCATGACCGCGTCGACGATCCGCCGGGTGGAGGATGTCCACCCGCTTAAATTAGTCGACCCATGCGCTGCTTTGGGCACGGAACGCCCGTAATAGTCCGTTATCACTGACCCCTTGTACGCTTGCTTGCGCAAGGGGTCGCTCAGGTTTTCGGTGTCGTAGCCCACGGTCAACACCATCTGATCGGTCACAAGCTTTTTCTCAACCAAGTCCAGCGCCAAAAGCTCCGCCATCTCGCGCACAATTAGCTTTCCCTTGTCGTAGGCATAGGGGCAGTGCAGCACCTGCCCGGCACCAAGGCTATTGCTTTGGGGCTTATAGGCTTTAATCTCGGCAATGGTGCAAGGCTCCCACCCCCACGCATGGTCGATCAGTAATTCCGCATTGACCCCAAACAGCCGGTAGAGCTGCTCCGCGTTCAGGTAATCCGTTTCCTTGCCAAGCGAGCAGCGTGCGATATCCCCCATGGTGAACAGCCCGATCTCTTCCAGCTTTTTGGCATAGCCGCGGCCGATGCGCCAGAAGTCTTTGAGCGGCCGATGTGTCCACAATAAGCGCCGATAGGATGCCTCGTCCAGCTCCGCGATGCGCACGCCATCCTTGTCCGCCGCTACATGCTTGGCCACGATATCCATGGCCACCTTGCCCAGGTACAGGTTGCTTCCGATGCCCGCTGTGGCAGTGATGCCAGTGCTACGCAACACATCGTGGATGATGCGCATAGCCAGCTCGCGCGCCGTTACCCCGTAATGCGCAAGGTAGCAGGTCACGTCCATAAACACTTCGTCGATGGAATATACGTGGATGTCCTCAGCGGCAATGTATTTCAAATAGATGTGATAAATTTGAGTGCTGATTTCCATGTACCGCGCCATTTGCGGCGGCGCGGTAATATAGCCGACCGCAAGCGACGCATCGCTCCTGAGCGCCGGGTCGCTGCTGGATTCGCCGGTAAACCTGCGCCCCGGCGCCAGACGCTGGCGCTGCGCGTTTACCTCCCGCACCTTCTGCACCACTTCAAAAAGGCGGGCGCGCCCGGCGATCCCATAGGCTTTCAGCGAGGGGGATACGGCAAGGCAGATGGTTTTTTCGGTGCGGCTGGCATCGGCCACCACCAGATTGGTGATCATGGGATCCAGACCGCGCTCCATGCATTCCACGGAGGCGTAGAAGCTCTTCAGGTCGATGCACAGATACGTGCGCTGGCGGGTCATCTGCGCCCCCTCCTTTGCTGGCTGGTATGCATATTATAGCATATCGGGCGATGAAAGCAGACAACCTGCCTGGCGGCGTGTGGTTACCCTTCGCGGTTCGGTTTCCAAGGGCAAGCGAGCAACTTAACAGAGTGAGGCCTGCCGACAAACAGCATCCTCTATCGACGTGCCCCCGCTTCACCCTTCCGGCGATATTGCACCTGGACGTGACAACACGGGAGTTATAGGTAACTGGGATATAATGCCCAGATCATTATTCTACATGGCGCCAGATGCCGTCTTTGTCTCAAAATACATAGGTTTTGCTGCGTAATCGCCCAAGGAGGATACCAATCTTTCCACGCTCTCACAAAGGCAACCTGCGACGCATCCTGTGTGAGTCATGAATTCTTCAATATTCCTTCGCCAAGCGAGCCATTTCATCGCATTGCATCCATACAGCACGACAGATGTCCATCATGAGTTATGTCATGGTCTTTGACTTCACTCATGAGTTCATACCTTTATCCCTTTTGATGTAGGTCCTCGTTGAAACGGGGGCAGGAGATTTATCCATGTAAAGATAGCGAGGTAATCTTTCGTGACGCGTTCATCAGGATGCGATCACTGTACAGTACTTTGATATGAATCCATGATCGCCATCAGGAAGAAAAGAATATAACAAAGAACGTCCATTCGCTTTATGTGTATACTATGATGCGGGTTACATTGTTGAAATATAGAAAACCTCCATGCCGTATGATCGTCCCACAGCATGGAGGAGAATAGTATTACAAAGATACAGGGTTGACTCAATGATCTTCCCCTAAGACAGCAGCCAACGCCGCTCTATACTTCATCAGCGAGGTACGCAAAGCTGAATTCTCGGTCTCAAGCTGGGCAATCTTCTGTTCCAGGCTTTTATCCTTTTCCAAAAGGGCACGCACATCCAACATTTCCTTGACCTTTGCGGTACGGTGGCCTTTTGACTTTGCAGCTTCAGGCTGTTGTGCATCTGCTTCTGTACGCCATTTATATAATGTTTGAACCGAGATTTTGAGGGCTTCTGCTGTCTTTGTCACGCCCATGTCTTGGATGCTTTTAAGTGCTTCGCTTTTTTGCTCGCTGGTATATTTCATTTTGTTATCCCCCTTCAATATCTCTGTAGTTGAATTATATAAGTATATTCGAAAATCGTCAATGGATTGATTTATCGAGCAGGATTGCTGTGCATGATGCCGGTGATGTGACCATGGTTCGAAAGTTGAAAGCCCGTGATTCGTCGCGTAAGACTCGTAATAGTACATGGACATGGATTAAGTTCACCATACAAACAAGTAATAATTCCTTGTTATTCTTGCTTTGTGCGCTTAAGTATCACACAAACCTGCGCTTGTATTGTATATGTTTAATATCATGTAAAGATACTCTTGTGCCGGGCAAATTAGCGATGGTTTTATTTCTATCAAACTCATGTATCTTACAAGAACCGACAAGGTTATTCTGCAGCAACATGTGAAATGCTAATGCAACCATTGTTGAAGCATTCCTGGCTTTTATCTCCTTGACACTGTTGATTTTATGCCTTATACTCAAACTGCATAAATTCATCTATCCAGACATTGAGAAGATGAAAATATGAAGCATAAAGGGTGGGGAAGATGCCAGTCAAGCATATCCAACGGGACAAGAAAGACAGTCCTATACTGAAAATGGGCACGCTACACAGGCGCGGCATTACAGGGCATGTGCTGCAGGCGCGTATCGATTCAGGCAAGATCATTAAGCTCAAACCTGGATATTACGTCTGGGCTGACCGGATCGCCGAGATGACCGATAATGAGATTGCTACTGCAGTCATCCCGAATGGGACGCTTTATTGTCTATCTGCTGCTGTTGTGTATGATCTGACAACCATCATTCCGGATACGGTTTCCATTGCTGTACCCAATACTGGCAGAACGCCGAAACTTCCAGTCTATCCGCCGATTACGCTGACTGCATTCAAACCGGGACTGTTTGAACTGGGGAGAACAACGATTCAACTGCCACACGGAAATGTGCCAATTTATGATCGGGAGCGTACTGTGTGTGACCTGTTCAAACATCGTGATGAGATCGGTAAGGATGTGGTTCTTGAAGTGATTCGTAATTATATGCGTGGCGACAAGAACATCCAAAGGCTCTATCAATACGCGCAACAAATGCGACTGCTCTCAAAGCTGCAGCCCTATGTGGAGGCGCTGGTATGAGCAAAGCAGACAGCATAAAAGCAAAACTGTTCAACATTGCGGTTCGGTCCGGGAAACCAAACGAATACATACAGACCCACTACTTCATAGAGCGGCTTCTTTACCGGTTGTCAGTTTCGCGCTATGCAAACGACTTCGTACTCAAAGGCGGCTTATTGCTTCATGCGATGTTTGATAACCGAGCCAGGGCAACACGGGACATTGACATGCTTGCCCGTCAGATCAGCAATTCACCGGAACAGATGGTCGATGTATTTCGTGAGGTCTGTGCTATATCGGTTGATGATGGTGTGACTTTTGACTTGAATACTATTTCGGCCAAACCAATTACAGAAGATGCTGATTATCCAAGGATCCGGATGAAAATCCCCGGTCGAGTATAATCAAGTTCGCAATTTCATAAAGTAATGGCAAAGCCATTGGTACTCCGCTAGAATGAATGATGTCTAGGCATTCAAAGAGGAGGAGAAAACCAATGGCCAAGAAAAACGATACCACAAATCTCACGGAATTGCTACTGCGGTGTATGGGAGAGGCTGATCCGATGCTCAGCATGCTGGAATGGCTTTGCGCTCAATTGATGGAGGCGGAAGTTTCAAGCAAATTGGGAGCCGATAAAAACGAGCACTGCAACGATCGAACCAGTAGCAGGAGTGGGTATCGTCCGCGCCGCTATGATACCCGGATGGGAACGATGTACCTGTTGGTTCCCAAAGTCAGAAACGGCGGCTACATCCCTTTCTTCGTAACAGAGCGTAAGCGCAGTGAAGCTGCCCTGATCCAAGTGGTTCAGGAGGCTTTTGTACAAGGGGTATCAACTCGCAAGATGGATAAGCTCGCCAAGAGTCTGGGCATCGAGAACCTGTCCCGCAGTCAGGTTAGTGAGATGACAAAAGGGCTTAACGAGCAGGTACAATCGTTCAGGGAGCGGCCATTGGCGGAAGAAGCATATCCCGTGCTCTGGGTCGACGCGCTATATGAGAAGGTACGCTATGGCGGTCGTGTTGTCAGCATGGCCATACAAATCGTTTGCGGTGTCAACGCGCAAGGACGGCGTGAAGTACTGGCAGTTGAACCCATGCTGGAAGAATCCAAGGACACCTATCAGCAACTGTTTGAGGGCTTAAAGGAGCGAGGATTGCGGATGCCTTCGTTGGTTGTCTCGGACGCGCATAAGGGGTTGATTGCAGCGATTCGGACGAGCTTTACCGGCGCGTCGTGGCAGCGGTGTAAGGTACATTTCATGCGAAACATCCTCGCGCATATCCCTCACCGCGACAAGGCAGAATTCGCTGGGCAGCTCAAGGAGATTTGGCTTGCCCCCTCCGCGGAGGGGGCAAGGGCGCGCGCTGCGGCGCTGGGTGAGAAGTATGCATCCAAATACCCTAAAGCCATTGAAACGCTGGAGGACGGGCTGGAGGATTCGCTTTCCTTCTATGCTTTCCCCAAGCTGGATGCCCGCAAGATCGCCTCAACCAACATGTTGGAACGGCTCAACGAGGAGATTCGGCGGCGAACAAGGGTTGTTGGAATCTTCCCGAACCCAGACTCGTACCTGCGCCTGGTCACCACGTTCCTCATGGAATATGCTGAAGATTGGTCGGTTTCCAGAGCCTATCTCAGCGAAGAATCAATTCGTACCCTGTTACCCCAAGCGGCTTAATTCATTGGTGGAGTACTTCGAAATTGCGAACTCGACTTGACACTATCACAGATTCTATACACTGTGACGCCCGATGCGCTAGAGCGATATCGGCAAAAACTTTTACCTAACTTGTACGCTCGTGGGCAAACCATATACGATACCACGTTGCTTTCAGACAATATCGAGTCATTAGTGAACCAGTATCTGGATGGCGCACTAAATGCAGACGAACTGATAGCCAAGCTAGATCAAACCGTTTCACTGTCTGTACGTGAGGATCAATAGCAGAGCGTCAACATCCTCTGTAATATAATGTTCGCCTGTTAGCACAAAAACACCCCTGAGATTGAAAACAGCATCAATTACTGCTAACTTCAAGGGTGTTTTCGTTACCTGTGTGGCATTTTGACGTCTTGTTCTCTAGTGCTCATAAGCAAATGCTTTTATCAGCACCATCGCAAATCGTTATCTCCGCCCATTTCCCGATCCAAGTCTCAAGCCGGATCCTTTGCCAAAGCAAGCGCCGTACTGCTTGCCAACCTGACCGGAACCTGTTCCATTGCAAGCAGACTGCCTTTCTTCAAAAGCCTTCGTGATTGCATCAGCTTGATCCTGTGTCAACGTGCCGTCAGCAACCCTTTCTGCGATGATGGATTTCTTCGTTTCCAGCATCCTAACCTTGAATTCATCAAGGATTCCTGCTGCCTTGGCCATGCTGCCATAAGTTGTGTTCTTTTCTTGCTTCTCGGCAACAACGTCTTCAACAGAGCGGGTCGTCATTCCAGCAACTGCTTGTGCAGGACTGTTGTATCTAGGTGCTGCATACGCAGATACTGTTACTGCGGCAAGAACTAATACGATGACCGCAAAACCCATAAGCTTTTTGGTGCGTTTCATTGTGTCACCCCCTTTCGTTCTCTTTCAACCACAGTATATTCAGTACTTGTGACAAAATGATGTTATTATATTGTTCTTTTATGGTAGAATTCTGATGACATGAAAAAAACACAGACTAAAGCTACAATACCTATAAAGAGGTGCAGTATGACAAACGTTTTGATAGCGGATGATAATGAGCAGATCGTTTCCATATTATCTGAATACGCAAAGAAAGAAGGATTTGAAACTGCATCTGCTTATAATGGCAAAGAAACGCTTGAAGTGTTTTCTAAAAATCACTTTGACATTGTCTTGCTTGATATCATGATGCCGCAAATGGATGGTTTTGAAGTATGCCGGGAGATAAGGCGGGTTTCCAGCGTGCCAATCATTATGATCACCGCAAGAGGTGAAGATTTTGAACGCATTATGGGTTTGGATATAGGGGCAGATGATTATATCGTTAAGCCTTTTTCACCTGCTGAAGTCATGGCGCGCGTAAGAGCGATTCTGCGCAGGATTGAGCGTACCCCCGATAATGAAGCAGCGCAAAAACGGTTTGAGTACGACGGAATTGTCATTTGCCTGGATGATTTTGCAGTATCGATAGACAATGTCCCCGTTGTGCTTACGAAAAAAGAGATTGAACTGTTATGGGTGATGGCAACCAATATGAATAAGGTTTTCACAAGAGAAAATCTACTGGATAGTGTTTGGGGTTATGATTATTTCGGTGACAATCGCACGGTGGATTCCCACATTAAGCGGCTTCGCGCAAAACTGGATAGGTACCCCCATCCGAGCTGGCAGATCAAAACGATTTGGGGTATGGGATATAAATTTGAGGTGATCAAATGAAGAATAAGATCACGCGCAAACTGGTACTATACTTTGTATCTGTTTTACTACTGTTCTCATTGCTGGCAGGCATGCTCTTCTCAATGCTGTTTGCCAGGCAATCCGGTTATGTTTACCGTACTGACCTACAGAAACGCGCCACAGCCATTGCTGATACGTTTTCGGAGTATATAAAAACGGATACGACTGCAACAGAAAACGGAAGAATGCCCGCACAAGGGCAGAGGCAGGGCAGCGGCGGCTTTGGCATGTACCTTCGGTTTGTGAGCGATGTCGCTATGAGTGATGTATGGATTGTTGATCAGACTGCGCAAACGGTTACTGTCGGAAGCGGCAGGAATACGATTCGTTATAGTGAACTTCCCAAGGAAACGATAGCAATTGTAACGGCTGTATTTGATAGTGGCGCTGCCTATAGCGAGGATCACGGATCCTTGTTTGAAGTCACGGCCGTGACTGTTGGAGCACCCATATTCGCGCAAGACGGGCAAGTTATAGCTGCAGTTATACTACATACTGATGCGGGGAGAGCAGACGCAGCATTAGTTCCTGGGTTAAGCATGCTTGGAATCAGTTTAACCATTGCATTAGTGCTCTCCATCATCATCGCTATCTTCGTTTCAAAACGCTTTGTTCGACCACTCAAGAGTATGGAAAATGTAACCAAGAAACTCACGAATGGAGAGTATACGACACAAACGCATATTAGGCAGGACGATGAAGTTGGTTCTCTGGCAAAGAATATTGATATACTGGCCAAAAGACTCAATGCCGCGTCAAAAGAAAGTATTGTGCTTGAACAGATGCGCAAGGATTATGTTGCCAACATATCCCATGAACTACGAACGCCCGTCACAGTGATGAGGGCATCATTGGAGGCACTTTATGACGATGTTATTACCGAACCGGGTAAGATCAAAGAATACCACAAGCAGCTGCTTTCAGAAAGCATCCATCTTGAGCGAATGGTGAACGATCTTCTTGAGCTCTCGCGATTGCAAAACCCTGATTATGTTATTGAGAAAGCAAAACTCAATTTTCCTGAGGTGCTTGAAGATGCTGTCCGTTCGATCAAACACATGGCAGCAAATAAGGGCATTGATATCCATAGTGAGTTTGATGCACGAGACTTTGTGATTATGGGAGACTATGGAAGGCTGCGTCAGATGTTTATCGCTGTTCTTGATAATGCAATTAAGTTTTCTGATGTTGGACAAAACGTAGTAATCAGAACATGGAATCAGCATTCGAACTGCTTCGTATCTATCACAGACAGAGGGAAAGGCATCAAAGCGGATGAGCTATCGCATGTTTTTGAGAGATTCTTTAAAGCCAATCATTCCAATAACCAAAAAGGAACAGGGCTTGGCCTCTCCATCGCTAAACATATTGCTGATCGACACGGAATAACGCTTGAAGTCACCAGTACACAGAAAGATGGAACGGTGTTTGTGTTCACTGCTACAGCAGCGCAATAGGTATTGAACCAGATGTATTCTCTGGCACTGGATAATCGTTGCGGAGATGTTTGTGGGTTCATTCTGCGCATGTTCCATTAACCTTCGAATTCTGCCAAGTCCATCCTACGAAAACAGTATATAGTAGAACGTACGTACCCCAATTCTATCAAGAAGGGAGGTGGGCTTTTTGTTGCCACGAATCGCACTGAAAAGCGGCCGGATGGCCGATATACCTGTTGATATAAAAACCAATGTTTCTATGGATTTACCTCAGAGGACACTTTACAACAGCAGGAGGCTTATATGCGGATGATCATGTACACCTATGCACACCTGTCCGAGCAGAAAGAAAAAGAGGCATTTATTTCTGTTGGAAAACTGCTGGATCAAACACTCGTAAGCCATAGCAAGCGACTCTTGTAAGGCAATAACAGAAGGCTGAAGCAATGATGCCTCAACCTTCTATGTGTTGTTTGGCCGCAGACGGCTTCGAAAAGCCATGCGCTATTTGGGATGCCAGGCACATGCGCTTCCGATGATCGCAATGCGGTCAGTATCTAAATATAGCCGCGATACCCGATGTGCCCGGCATGCTGGCCGTTGGCAGCGCAATCACCGCACTCTTACTCTGGAGAGCAAGCTGAACCAACGCATCCAACACATCACCGATATCAGGGTTATCAAGGCTTCGATCGTAGATTTTCCCGGTTTCAGGGGCTACCTTGCCTGGAATGGTTTTGGCGACATCAACAAAGAGCGTTTCCACCCTGCTTTCAAAGATGGCCTTGCTGATTACGGTCAAGCTGTTCGAACCAGTGCCGTCTGCCATGGCTTGCACAAGACGACTTACATGCTCCGCAATTTTCGCCTGATAGATCGGTTCAAGGATTTCCCATGTTTTCTCTCGTAACTGTTCCAACGTCATGGAGGTATATTCCCCGTGGATACCGCTTTCCAGCAAGTACGCGTTGTTGCTCACATTGGCAAACGTCGGGTGATGCTCTTTGAGTGCGACCAGAATGAGCGGGAGCTTCAATGGCTTGGAATAGTGTTCTTCCACAAAGCGGTCTACATACCGGAAGAACTTCTCTGTATCCTTATTGATTTCAAGCTTAGCGCCACCATGCCCGTGGTACATCGCGCTTTGTCCTGCACCGTTATAAGAGCCTTGCGTCAGATAGGAATCGGTCAGTTGATCGCCCAAAACCGCCTTGACGTCACGTGGTGTACCCGGATCCAGTTGGATCTTCTCAATGCCATATTGGTTGCCCTGGTAAAGATCGAACTCGTTGCTGCTCAACCCTAACAGATGGTATTGGTCTATGGATTGAAAAGCCTTGACCAAGGGTTTAGTTTGAAAGCGATCGGCAACGATGGCCAAGGGTTCTACGGTGTCATGAAGCAAGTAAACTACGCTTCGTTTCGGGCAGCTTAATACCGCCAAACCATCCAGCGTATTGTTCCAAAGCTCCAAGTCATCTTCGATGTTGTGCAGTGGGCTCATGCTGGCTTCGATTTCCTTTGCGGAATACTTATGCGCTAAGGATGATTCGACTGTCTTGAGCAGGTTTTTGAATACGATGGGGTCTTGCTTATTCTCTGGCGCATGGCGATGGGTGGGTAGATACATCGAAATAAAGGGGCCTTCATTCTCAAAGAGGATGGTGTTGGGGAAATCATGAACGATTTGGTAAGACATAAATCGTGCCCTCCTTTAGGGATGGCTGTCCAGAACAGTACATTTGTATCTAATGCGTTTTCTGAGCTATATCGGTCATGCGAGTGCAGATGTGGCGGTGGATTCTTGGATGCTTGATAACACCTCCATTTCTGACAGCGGACGGTTATCAGTTGGTTTGACCCCTGCTAATCAGAGTGAATAAAGCAGTCAAGCAAGGAAAGGCTTGGGCGGATCATTATGGTGGGCGGTAAATGCACCTTGATGCGCTTCTACGACCACTCCATAAAAACATTATACCACATTATTGACATGATAAACCAAATCCATGCGAAGGCGTGAAAGGTGGGGGAATGTGCCATGGATTGCTTCGGGATGCAACAAAAAACGCCTTATGTAGTCAAAATGGTAGTCATATTTGACATTGTGCTGGCTAGACCTTATGTATAAAGGGATACAGCACTAGCATGCTTGACTTTTACAAGGGGGCCGGCGTTCGAGTCTCCGATGGGGCGCCAAGCAAGACCTCTTGAACGATAAGGGTCGAGTATAATCAAGTTCGCAATTTCATAAAGTAATGGCAAAGCCATTGGTACTCCGCTAGAATGAATGATGTCTAGGCATTCAAAGAGGAGGAGAAAACCAATGGCCAAGAAAAACGATACCACAAATCTCACGGAATTGCTACTGCGGTGTATGGGAGAGGCTGATCCGATGCTCAGCATGCTGGAATGGCTTTGCGCTCAATTGATGGAGGCGGAAGTTTCAAGCAAATTGGGAGCCGATAAAAACGAGCACTGCAACGATCGAACCAGTAGCAGGAGTGGGTATCGTCCGCGCCGCTATGATACCCGGATGGGAACGATGTACCTGTTGGTTCCCAAAGTCAGAAACGGCGGCTACATCCCTTTCTTCGTAACAGAGCGTAAGCGCAGTGAAGCTGCCCTGATCCAAGTGGTTCAGGAGGCTTTTGTACAAGGGGTATCAACTCGCAAGATGGATAAGCTCGCCAAGAGTCTGGGCATCGAGAACCTGTCCCGCAGTCAGGTTAGTGAGATGACAAAAGGGCTTAACGAGCAGGTACAATCGTTCAGGGAGCGGCCATTGGCGGAAGAAGCATATCCCGTGCTCTGGGTCGACGCGCTATATGAGAAGGTACGCTATGGCGGTCGTGTTGTCAGCATGGCCATACAAATCGTTTGCGGTGTCAACGCGCAAGGACGGCGTGAAGTACTGGCAGTTGAACCCATGCTGGAAGAATCCAAGGACACCTATCAGCAACTGTTTGAGGGCTTAAAGGAGCGAGGATTGCGGATGCCTTCGTTGGTTGTCTCGGACGCGCATAAGGGGTTGATTGCAGCGATTCGGACGAGCTTTACCGGCGCGTCGTGGCAGCGGTGTAAGGTACATTTCATGCGAAACATCCTCGCGCATATCCCTCACCGCGACAAGGCAGAATTCGCTGGGCAGCTCAAGGAGATTTGGCTTGCCCCCTCCGCGGAGGGGGCAAGGGCGCGCGCTGCGGCGCTGGGTGAGAAGTATGCATCCAAATACCCTAAAGCCATTGAAACGCTGGAGGACGGGCTGGAGGATTCGCTTTCCTTCTATGCTTTCCCCAAGCTGGATGCCCGCAAGATCGCCTCAACCAACATGTTGGAACGGCTCAACGAGGAGATTCGGCGGCGAACAAGGGTTGTTGGAATCTTCCCGAACCCAGACTCGTACCTGCGCCTGGTCACCACGTTCCTCATGGAATATGCTGAAGATTGGTCGGTTTCCAGAGCCTATCTCAGCGAAGAATCAATTCGTACCCTGTTACCCCAAGCGGCTTAATTCATTGGTGGAGTACTTCGAAATTGCGAACTCGACTTGACACTATCAAATCCCCAGTTTTCTCGATCGCTCACGAAGCTATGTTCAGTTTGATATTGGATTTGGCGATGTGGTCACACCTAACCCTGAACGGATGAGGTATCCATCACTGCTGGACATTGAGGAAGCTGATTTGTGGGTATACTCGAAGGAATCTATCATCGCTGAGAAATTCCAGGCGATGGTATATCTGGCACAGGCAAATAGCAGAATGAAAGATTTCTATGACATAGCGATGCTTGCTTCAACATATAATTAAGACGGAACGATTTTGCGAGAAGCCGTAGCTAAGACATTGGATAGGCGTGCAACTCCTTTGGTTGCCGAGCCAATCGTTTTTGCTGACGCTTTTGCCACCGACAAGGATAAGCAAAAGCAATGGTCTGCCTTTATCATGCGTATCCGTTCCGTGGATACGTCTTTTAAACATGAACTCTCCATAATAAAGGCCTTTCTGAAACCAGTATACCAAGCTATAATTCGCGATACAGTCTTTCTCCTGACCTGGCATCATGAGGATGGCGCTTGGAAGTGAGTACACGTTGGATACTTTTAGGTGGATATACACGAAAACAGAAGATATCGAGCGAAGGCACAACTCAGCTATTTGGCTTTGAGAGCAGTAGTTAGTTTTTGATCGAGAATGATTCGGACGAGCTGCGGGTCAAATTGTGTACCTGCTTTCAAGGTGATTTCTGCGATGGCTTCGGCTGATGGTATCGCTTTTTGATAGGGTCTGTCGTGGGTCATAGCATCATATGCGTCGACGATCGCAAGAATACGGGCTAGCAAAGGAATTTTCTCTCCCATCAAACCCTGCGGATACCCACCGCCATCCCATCGCTCATGATGACAAAGGATGCTTTCCGCCACTGGAATGAGCTCTGGGGTGGAAATGGCAATCCTATAGCCGATTTCAGGATGTCTCTTCATTTCGGCCCACTCCTCTATGCTAAGCTTCCCTGGTTTTGTCAGAATGTAGTCACTTATGCCCACTTTACCGATATCGTGAAGCGTGGCAAGCAATTCCAAACGGTCCTGATCAGCTTGTGAAAGTTTGAGCGCTTTCGCGATCACTTTGGAAAGCTCAACTAGCCGCTCCGCGTGTTTTCCGGTATCATGGTCCTTTTCGATCATCGCCGCCTTAATGGATGCGATGATAGCGCTATGGGAGCTATTGTGTTCCAGCAGCTTTCGCTGGTACATGTATCCTTCAGCGATGTGAAGGATTTGCAAGACATCCTCGTCCTCTGATCGTTTAATACCAAAGCCCAATGATACGCTATGTGCGTATTTTCCGTTGTTCGCTTTTGAATCCAAAGCGCTCAACGCATCCCGTATCTTAGTAAGGATGTCCAACGCTGTTTCACTGTCTGTTTTGGGCATAATTATGCCAAACTCGTCGCCGCCGACTCTGGCCACCGTATCCCCGACACGGCAGCAATCGTTGATGGTCTTGGCGCAATCGATGATCAGACGATCACCTTCCGCATGGCCAAAGGTGTCGTTAACAAACTTGACACCGTTGATGTCGCCAAAAAAGACAGACAAAGGCAAACATCGCGGGATATCAAAACGCTTAAGCTCCATCTCAAAAAACCGGCGGTTGAACAACCCCGTAAGGTAATCGTGATAGCTCAGATGAAGCAGCTCCGTTTCAGCCTGCTTCTTATTGGTTGTATCGCTGGCAAAGCAAAGATACCGCTTTGTAGACAACTTAACGGCATCGATGATCCACCACCGGGTAAGCCCGCTCTTGTGGACATAGTTTATCTCAATGTTCAGATGGCCAGCATTGTGAAGTTCTTTCCATCTGTGTGCATTATCGCTAAAAGCAGCAGGCGGCGTAATATCCTTGAAAGACATGTGCAGCAACGCCTCCACAGCGTAACCTGTGATCGTTGTGATCGCATGGTTTGCTTCAAGAAAGCGCCCTTGTTCATCAATAATAAAGACAGCATACGGCGCGTTTTTAATATAGTTGCTGTACTTCTCTTCACTTGCCTTCAGAGCGTGTTCAATCTCAATGCGCTCCGTTACATCGATGGCCAGATAGCCGAAGAGCTTTTCATCCTGGCTGGGCGCATGGATAGGAAAGAGTCGACTCTCAAAATACCGTTTGCCGCCATCGTACTCAAATACGTCGATGCTCTCCAGCGAAGGAGCAGCGTACTTCGGCTGGGAAAGAACATACAACACCTTCTTGAAAATTTCGGGTGGCGCAAGCCTCGTCGCTTCCTGCTTAACCCTGTCATCAGGCGGCAAGCCAAGGATTCGCCTTGCGGCAGCCGACAGTTCCATGATTCTGCCCTTGTCGTCCATAATCACGATGGGGCTTGGACTGTAGTTGATTAAAGACTGTAGCCGCAGAAGGCTTTTACTCGTCTCCTCCGCTGCACACACACGGTCTGTGATGTTCGAAAAGGTAGCCGCACATTGCGAGGGCGATGTCCGATAAACGCTGATCACATAATGCTGGCTTGTAGCACAACGTTACCGCAGGTGATAAGCCAGGTGGGCACCACGTCCGGCAGCACATCGCGCGCGGTTTTGCCAAGGATATCAGCGTTGCTCAAGCCAACCATTTTCTCAAATGCCGCGTTGACCAACAGGAATCTGCAATCCAGCGGCCTTCCGTGCTTGTCGAAGCTGATCTCCTGCAGGGCAAAGGCATCCGGCATATGTTGGAGTAGTTGCTGACTGCATTCGTGACCTTGCGTGCGTTGTGGCCTGAAACGCTCCAACCTTCTGTATGGACTCCGGTATGCCTTCCCACGTATCAACAATTGGCTTAGGATGACAGTCGCGGTGGGGAAGGCGAGTAGCATCGGCAGGACCAGCGCCCTGAACACCGCCATATCCTGCGGGTAAGGGATCAGCATTGTGCTTGCAAGCGCCGCTGCCTGAACGGTTACGCTCATCATAAGGAGGTTGACCCAATACCGTTTCACAGTTTTGGGGTACACCCAGCGTCGCCAGGCAAGGCCGATCAAAGCACTGGTGAGGATAACAACCAACCCCGACAGCGTATCGACCCCGAAGTTGATCGCCCCGAATATAGCAGCTGTGACGGCAATAATCGCCGTTGGTACAAGGCCAAAAAGTAGCGCGGTTACGCAAACTAGAATCGAACGGGTATCCAGAAGCATGCCGGATGGCAGGATGAGGGGGTTATTTATTGCGATCAGGCAGAGCCCGGCGAGCATCAGTCCGCTAAGAATCGGCTGAAGGCGACGGTGCTTTCGCGTCCAGAAACCGGCCGTATCCCAAACTGCACAAACAGCCAGCAGGACGGCAACATTGCCCGCGAG
>Ga0351920_1127_pt1 | contig 15957 bp, 16 predicted proteins | sample BONcelHT113001C8_FD_206854 | JGI IMG/M metagenome (GOLD analysis project Ga0351920, IMG submission 206854) | Enriched cells from coal bed in the Powder River Basin, Montana, United States - BONCAT cells T11 rep2 HSBNCT.T11.300.1.C8 ... | reverse complement strand
TCGATTGTTCTGGAGATTGGGTCATGAGGATAGGCATTGACGCAACGACTATCTATACAGACCGCCCCACTGGTTTAGGCGTATACAGCATCAATATCATCAATGAACTGGCGAAACTACACGATGACATTGTGGTTTGGACTGTTGAGGACGCAGGCCTTGAGTTGGACAAATCCAAGATCAGGAAAGTGCTTCAGCCATTCCGATTTTTGGGAAATCATCTCTACCAACTAAGAGCCTTGTGGATTGAGCTTATTTTACCTTTCCTTGTTCGCCGTGAAAAGATCGATATTTTGTACACAACCATCCCTAATGGATTGTCATGCGTATCTGTTCCGCATGTTGTCACCGTGCATGACCTAATACCGCTTGTTTATCCCAGTGATGCTCCAAGGACGGTTACCTGGAACTTTCGCTATCGCTTGCCTAAAATACTAAACAATGCAGTCACCATCGTTGCTGTCTCCGAATATACGAGGTTGGATGTTCTCCGCTATTTTAACATACCGCCCAATAAGGTAGTAACAGTTTTAGAGGGATACGATCAGGCTTTGTTCCGTCCTGCTGAAAATCAAGCTGTCCTAAAAAAATACGGGCTCAATGGCCACAGATATGTATGTTATGTTGGAAACGCATCCGCAAGAAAGAATCTTCCCTTATTACTACAGGCATTTGCAGCAATTGAGAAGATGTATCCTCATCGATTGTTGCTAGTAGGGTCCAAATCGACTGTGGAACTTTTGCAACTCAAAAGAGAGATTGCTAGGCTTGGAATTTATGATAAGGTCATTATGGTAGAGTACGTACCTGTAACGGACCTCCCAATTTTATACAGTGGTGCAGATCTCTTCCTGTTTCTTTCCCTTTACGAAGGTTTCGGGTTGCCGGTGCTGGAGGCAATGGCTTGCGGTACCCCAGTATTGGCATCTTCTACAACTTCAGTACCTGAAGTTACAGGCGCTGCTGCAGTTTTGGTTGATCCTACTGATCTCACTTCGATAACCGATAGTCTTAAAGCATTGCTACAAGACAGGGAACGTTTGAATTCTATGGCTTTGTTAGGGCTTGAAAGAAGTAAAATGTTTACCTGGGCAGGTGCGGCCCGCCGGATTCTTGAAATTCTCAGCGATAATTATTCGAAATAATGCAAATCACGTTTTAGCCGAGTTTGTAATAAAGCTCGTATTGCGGTCTCAGAGTTTATATCTATTGTAACAACTCTGGCATACTATAAGTCTCGCTGTTCTTGGTTATTCAACGTATCTGAAAACCTGAACATTAATCACAATAATTGCTTTATGAAACGTTGTCGTCTTAGTGCTGTTTGTTGACCTTTTTCCTTAGGGAGATGTTAAGCGGTGCTCTAGCAGGCTGTTGAAAATCGAATAGAGAAAACAGCCATTTTGTGATAGTCTCTCGCGTATAACACTCTGTAATTATTGAATAAAGTTATGCGTGGCTTCGATAGTACCACAGAATCACTCTTTGCCTAAGTGACCTCTGAATCATTCGTTCCCAAGGATCATCCCCTGCGTGCGAATCGCAAGATAGCCGATGAAGCTTTGGCAGGGATGGTTTCCCTCTTTGACAGCATGTATGCTTCTACTGGTAGGTCGTTTATTCCGTCAGAGAAGCTGCTCAAGGCCCAACTGCTTATGATTCTTTTCCATTCGCAGCAACCGGCAACTGGTAAAACAGATTCACTACAACTTCCTGTTTCGCTGGTTTCTCGGCATGGCATTGGACGAGAAGGTATGGGATCATTCCAGTTTCACCAAGAACAGCGACCGCCTAATTGGCTCCGAGGTGCCGCTACGTTTCTGTCACAGATACTGGCTCAGTATGAACGCAAGCGCTTACTGTCTCGCGAGCACTTCACAGTGGGTGACACCCTCATTGAAGCTTGGGCATCCATCAAGAGTTTTAAACCCAAGGACGGTCCGTCTTCAGCCGGCGGAGGCAGAAACGATGTGGTGGATTTCAAGGGCGAGAGGCTTAGCAATGACACCCATTGTTCTGCAACCGACCCCGATTCCCGTCTTTGCCGCAAAGGGAAGAGCAAGGAAGCAAAACTCTGCTGCTAGGGGCACACCCTGATGGAGAACCGTAGCGGCCTTATTGTCAGAACTGCGGTTACCACTGCATCAGGCACAGGCGAACGCGAAGCGGCAAAGTCGATGGTACAGAAACTGCCTCGCACAACCCGGCGGATCAGCCTTGGCGGTGACAAAGGCTACGACACGGAAGCCTTTGTCAAGGAAACTGCGCCGGCTGAAAGTCACACCGCACGTGGCACAGAACAACAAACACCGGAAATCGGCCATTGACGGCAGAACGACCAATTATCTGAACTATACCGTCAACCAGAAGATCAGAAAGCGTATCGAAGAAAGCTTTGGCTGGATGAAGACTGTCGGCCGATTGCGCAAGACGATGTATCGAGGAATTGAGAAAGATCGCCATGCAATTTAATCTGCAGGCTGCAGCCTAAAATCTGGTTCGGATGAAAAACCTGGGCCTTGGTATTACCTAGATGTTGAGTGCCACGACATAGTGGACGAAATAATGTGCCAGGACATCGTGGACAAAGTTCTCTGACAATCGGATAGCTATCACGTATTTCTATGAACACCGAAACCATTCTGGGGGTGTTCATGAAGGATGAAATAACGCAGCAACGGATATTCGCAGTGCAACGATTTCTCAATGGAGAGAAACCGGAATCAATCTGCGCCTCTCTCGGCCGCTCAAAGTCCTGGCTGTATAAGTGGGTCGAGCGTCGTCTTAACGAAGACGATGCCTGGAACGAGAGTAGGTCAAAACAACCTCTGAATATCACCAACCGCACACCGAAAGAAATTGAAGAGATCGTCAAGATAGTTCGCCTCAATCTCTACAATCAGGACCTGTTTTGCGGTGCTCAAGCGATACTTTGGGAACTTGAAGACCTTGGCGTTAAGCCATTACCTTCGCTTCGTACTATCAATCGGATTCTCAGCCGGAACGGCCTGACTCATCGACGTACTGGCAAGTACGAGGCCAAAGGGACAGCGTACCCCAAGCTGCCATCGTTACTGCCAAACCAGAGCCACCAAGCTGATCTGGTATGCCCCTGCTATCTGAAAGGGCCTATCCGCTTCTACGGCCTTAATGTCGTCGATACGGCAACCGTCCGTTGCGGGGTTTCTCAGCAAGGCAAGCCAAGACATTTTGGACGGGTTCTGGGCCATATGGAAACGATTGGGAATGCCAGACAACATCCAGATCGATAATGCCATGACATACTTTGGTAGTCCGACGCATCCCCGAGGTATGGGACCACTTATCCGGCTCTGCCTGCATCATGATATTGAGACTTGGTTCATACCGATGGCAGAACCGTGGCGCAACGGGATGATTGAGCAGTTCAACGACCTGTACCAGCAGAAGTTTCTCAATAAGGTCCTCATGGCAACAAATGACGATCTCAAAACAGGAACCTTCGCCTTTGAACAACGGCATAACAGCAGCAATCGCTACAGCAAGCTTGGTGGAAAAACGCCCCTGAAAGCCCTTGCAGCATCGAAGACAAAGCTGAGATTTCCCACACAGGAAGTCGCTCCTAAGCATCGGTTGGAAAAACCGGAAACAGGACGTTACCATGTTGTTCGTCTCATTCGCAGTGACTTGAAACTCAATATCTTCGGCGAATTGTTCCCTGTTCCACCTGAATTGAAGTTCGAATACGTGGTAGCTACTATCGATGTCAAAGATCAGAAATTGAAACTCTTCCTGGACAAAACCCAGATTGAGGAATTCGAATATCAATTACGATGAAAACCCGAGTGTCCACGATGTTATGGCACGAAAATCTGTCCACGATGTCGTGGCACTCAACACCTAGACGAGGGAATTGCCCTCAAATCAGGCCAACTCAGCAGTATATTGGGTTGATAAAGATCAACAAAACTGAAAATAAGGAATCCCTTCCGCAACAACGATTCAAAAAAGCAAGCTGTGAAGTAACGCAATCTCAAATCAGGCTGATTTTCAATGGCCTGCTAGATGTTTTTTTACAAAAAGATTCAAAAAATACGTGAACACTATGTGTAATTTTCTACTAAAAAGCAATTCTCTTCTTCGCTTCAAAGAGTATCCTTATTATTGCGACTATAATAATATGATATTTAGGCTGAGCGCAAATTCAGGTGGGGCAAGAGCTAATGGTCGCCGGTGCGACCATAGACCAAAATTCAGTATAATTACAATTGTGAAAAACGATGAGCATAATATTTCTAAAACGATAGAAAGTGTAATAAATCAACTATATAAAGATTATGAATATATCGTGATAGATGGCGGTTCATCTGATAACACACTTGATATTATTAGAAAATATGAAAATTTTATTGATTACTGGGTGAGTGAACCTGACAAGGGGATAAGTGATGCTTTCAATAAAGGAATTGTGCTTTCAAGGGGAGAGTTCATACAATTACTAAATTCAGGTGATACCTTAGCTGCCCCAAATATTCTGAACATTGTCAGCAATTACTGTGCTATGGACATTGTTACGGCGTATGCTAAGTTTGGTTTGTCTACCGTACCACACGTTGCTCTTCAGAATTCAGATCAACTGCGAATTAAATCGATGATTTCTCATCAGGCGAGTTTTGTGAAGCGTGAAGTTTATCTACGTGTTGGACTGTACAACTTGCATTGCAAAATTCGAATGGATTATGAATTCTGGATGAGGGCTCTCAAATACTTTCAATTCGTATTTATAAACGAAATTGTTGTCAATTATCATGCTGGTGCAAGCCAAGAGCAAATTAAAAACTTTTTGCAAGAAGAGTATTTTGTCAACAAATATCACGATGGCGCAGGTTTGTTAGAGTTTATTCGAATTTCTCTGAAGTATTGCTTCAGAAGGGTAAAACGAGCGATTGGAATTTACTAGTCAGCCTATGAAATGGTCTTGGCACAAGACAGTCAGTTGCCCCCTGCGTCAGGAATTGGTAAGCTAATCATAGAAATTAATATTCAAGTAGTGATCCCCTTGCGACCTTGAAATGAAAGACCGGATACCGTTAATCGTGTTCTAGATCCTCTTCACGGCATGATTGTATATTGGCAATCGGGACTTTATTTGCAAAAGATGGTTTCGGAAGGCAACCGAAAAACGCAAAGTTTTCTTAATAATAAGGGAGATGTACGATCATGAAGGTAGTTATTCTAGCAGGTGGTTTCGGCACGAGAATCAGTGAAGAGTCCCATCTGAAGCCGAAACCCATGATTGAAATCGGAGAGAAACCAATTCTTTGGCATATCATGAAAATCTACTCCCACTTCGGTTTCAACGACTTTGTCATCTGCCTGGGATATAAGGGCTTTAGCATCAAGGAATACTTCGCCCACTATTTTCTCCATGAATCGGATGTGACCTTTGACTTTCGCAATATGAACAAGCAAATCATTCACAATCATTCCGCCGAACCGTGGTCTGTCACCCTTGTCAATACCGGTATTGAGACCATGACCGGAGGGCGGGTAAAACGAATCAAGGATTATGTGGAAAATGATACGTTCCTCCTTACTTATGGTGATGGTGTCGCAAACGTAGATGTCGCTTCTCTGGTTACGTACCACAAAGCCCACGGCAAGGTGGCCACGGTCACGACGGTACAGCCAAGTGGCAGATTCGGAGCGATAAATCTGGATAAAGCCAATAAAGTTCAAGGCTTTCATGAAAAACCGAAAGGAGATGGTTCCTGGATTAACGGTGGCTTCTTCGTTATGGAGCCTTCTGTATTTAACTATATAGATGGTGATTCAACGATGCTCGAAAGAGAGCCGCTTGAAAGATTGGCAAACGAGGGTCAGTTGGTGGCATACAAGCATGACGGCTTCTGGCAGCCTATGGATACTCTGCGAGACAAAATGCAGCTGGAAGAGCTTTGGAAAGAAAACAAGGCGCCGTGGAAAGTGTGGGGACAGCAGTGATTGAGAAAAGCTTTTGGAGCAACAAGAAAGTTTTTATCACCGGCCATACCGGCTTCAAGGGGAGTTGGCTCTGTATGTGGCTTACTTCCATGGGAGCAGATGTGCATGGCTATGCCCTCGATCCGCCCACTAATCCCAGTCTCTACAAACTCGCAAGAGTAGACAACCTTGTTTCATCCACAATCGCTGACATCCGTGCTGGCGATCGACTGCAGAAGGCTCTCCAAACAGCTGCTCCGGAGATCGTGATCCATATGGCGGCGCAACCGCTGGTGCTTGATTCCTACAAAATTCCGGTTGAAACGTATGCCACCAATATCATGGGAACCGTTAACCTCTTGGAAGCCGTTCGAAATTCCAGCAGCGTCCGTGCCGTCGTAAATGTCACTACCGACAAGTGCTACGAAAACAGGGAGTGGGCTTGGGGCTACCGCGAGAACGAGCCCATGGGTGGCTATGACCCTTATTCGAGCAGTAAAGGCTGCGCCGAGCTGGTTACCGCCGCCTATCGCAACTCTTTCTTTAATGCAGCAGGTTATCAGAGTCATGGGGTCGCCGTGGCCTCTGCCCGGGCAGGTAATGTCATCGGTGGGGGAGATTGGGCCGTTGACCGACTTATCTGTGATTGCGTCCGTGCACTGCTCTCGGGCGAGAAGATTATCATCCGCAACCCTGGTGCAATCCGCCCCTGGCAACATGTTTTGGAGCCGCTTTCCGGCTACTTGCTCCTGGCACAGCAACTGTATGAGCATGGCCCGAAGTATGCCGAAGGGTGGAACTTCGGACCAAACGACGAAGATGCGAAGCCTGTCGAGTGGATTGTCCAACGGCTCTGTGAAAAGTGGGGAGGGAGTGCTCGCTATGAATGTGACAAGGCCAGCCACCCCCATGAGGCACATTACCTGAAGCTTGATTGCTCAAAGGCCAAGGTGCAGCTGGAGTGGCGGCCGCGCTGGTCGCTGGAAAAAGCCATCGACAGCATTGTCGAGTGGACGCTTGCCTATAGAGATGGAGGGACTGTTCGAGAGATAACCCTAGAGCAAATGCAAGACTATCTTCGCTAACATGGAGTGTCCCTTGTCAGAAGAAAAAGAATTGCGCCAAACCGCCATAGAGGCAGCCATTCGTTATTATGAATTCAAGCACCAAGGAAAGAAACCCTTCAAGCCGGGTGATCGCATCCCCTATGCCGGGAGAGTTTTTGATGAAAATGAAATTGCCAACCTGATCGACTCGTCACTGGATTTCTGGCTCACCGCAGGTCGCTATGCGGAGAAATTCGAGAAAGAATTCGCCGTTTTCCTGGATGTCCGGCATTGCTCGCTGGTCAACTCCGGCTCTTCCGCCAATTTGCTTGCCTTCATGGCCTTGACCTCGCCGAAGCTGGGTGAACGTTGTATAAAGATAGGTGACGAGGTGGTCACCGTGGCGGCCGGATTTCCGACCACCGTGGCTCCGATCATCCAGTATGGCGCCGTTCCTGTCTTTGTCGATGTTACCTTGCCCACCTACAACATCGATAGCACCCAACTTGAAGAGGCGCTGTCAGAAAAGACCAAGGCGGTCATGCTTGCACATACCCTCGGTAACCCTTTTGACCTTCAGACGGTCAAGGCCTTTTGTGACAAGCACAACCTATGGTTGATCGAGGACAACTGTGACGCACTTGGTTCACGGTATCTGATTGACAATGAATGGAAATATTCTGGAACCATTGGTCACATTGGCACCTCGAGCTTCTATCCACCGCATCACATGACCATGGGAGAAGGCGGGGCCGTCTACACCAACGACACTACCCTTAAAAGACTAATGGAGTCGTTCCGTGACTGGGGTCGTGATTGCTGGTGTCCTTCGGGTCGGGACAACACCTGTGGTGAGCGTTTCAACCGTCAGTTTGGCGAGCTTCCTTACGGGTATGACCACAAATATGTCTATTCACATTTCGGCTACAACCTGAAGGTGACCGACATGCAGGCGGCCATCGGCTGCGCGCAATTGGAGAAACTGCCAGGCTTTGTTGCGGCACGTAAGAAGAATTGGGGAATGTTGCGCGATGGATTGGCAGAACTGGAAGACAGATTCATTCTTCCGGAGGCCACGGTAAACTCCGACCCCTCATGGTTCGGCTTTCTGCTGACGGTTCGAGAAAATACGGGCTTCAGCCGCGATCAGATTGTCGCCCATCTGGAAGCCAAGGGAATACAGACGCGGATGCTCTTTGCCGGCAATCTGATTAAGCATCCCTGTTTCGACGAAATGCGGGCAACCGGTGATGGTTTCAGGGTTATCGCTAACACCCAGGCCGCCAATTCTCTTCCGGTTACTGAAACGATTATGAGAGATACTTTCTGGATCGGGGTCTATCCTGGTATGCAAGAGGGGATGCTCGGGTTCATGATCGACACGATAAAAGGATTTTCCAGGAAATGAAAGTTCTCGTCACCGGAGGGACAGGTTACTTGGGAAGCAATCTTGTAAAGGCTCTTCTCCGCGAAGGACATGATGTAATCGTCTTGAAGCGAAGCTTCTCCGACCCGCGTCGTCTTAGCGATGTATTGGATGCTATCGTCACCTACGATCTGGACAGGTGTGAGATAACCGAGCCATTTCAAAAGCAAGGGAACCTCGACGCAGTGATTCACACTGCCACCTGCTATGGAAGAAAAAGAGAGATGTGCTCCGATATTTTTCAGGCAAATGCGCTTTTCCCGCTGCAACTTCTTGAGTCGGCCATTATGTTTAAGGTGCCGGCTTTTCTTAATACAGACACTAGCCTCCCTCGCGAACTTAATTATTACTCCCTTTCGAAGAAACAGTTTGCAGATTGGGGGAAGTTTTACGCCAGTCAAGGCTGTATACGTTTTATGAATCTGCAAGTAGAGCATTTTTATGGGCCAGGAGACGATGAGAGTAAATTCTCTACCCATGTCATCAAAAGTTGCCTCGAAAATCTCCCGGAACTTAAACTTACAAAAGGTGAGCAGAGAAGGGACTTTATCTATATCGATGATGTCGTTGAGGCATTTCTGATGTTGATGAAGATGCCGGATAGGCACCCTGAATTTGTAGATTGTTCCGTGGGTTCAGGCAAATCGGTAACTATCAGGGAATTTGTCGAGAAAGTTGCAAGGCTCACTGGAACCACGACACTCCTCAGCTTCGGAGCAATCCCCTACCGTGAGAATGAAGTGATGAAATCGAAGGCCGACCTCAGCTCAATCTCTTGTCTTGGCTGGAAAGCCAAAGTGTCCTTGGATAACGGACTTCGAAAAACCATAGAATCGGACAGGCAACGACCGGAAAGGTAGTACATGCATGAGACTTCTTATCACCGGAGGCTGTGGGTTTCTGGGGAGCAACCTTGCCGCACACGCTATTGAAAAGGGCATAGAGCTTGTTGTTTTTGATAGTCTTTATCGAGAGAGTTCTGTGGTTAATCTCTCATGGCTCAAGGAAAAGGGAGCGTTCCGTTTTGTTCATGGCGACATCCGCAATCAGAACGATGTTACCCGGCTGATTCAGGATTTTAGCCCCGATGCGGTATTCCACCTGGCCGGTCAAGTAGCGATGACCATCTCCATTGCGAACCCTCGCATGGATTTCGAAGTGAATGTGGTTGGCACCCATAACCTTCTGGAAGCGATCCGACTTTACGCACCTGATGCGGCAGTCATCTATTCTTCAACAAATAAGGTGTATGGCGACCTCGAGCAATACGCTTACGAAGAAACAGCAACCCGTTACATCTGTCTGGATAAGCCTAATGGCTTTGATGAATCAACCCCCCTTGATTTTCATTCTCCTTATGGCTGCTCAAAGGGTGCTGCCGATCAATATATGCTGGACTATGCCCGTATCTTTGGCTTGAAGACGGTGGTGTTTCGTCATTCTTCCATGTACGGTGGACGGCAGTTTGCCACCTACGACCAGGGGTGGATCGGCTGGTTCTGTCAGCAGGCTGATGCAACAAGAAATGGATCGTTGAAGGCGCCTTTTACGATATCCGGCACTGGTAAGCAGGTTCGTGATGTGCTGCACGCCGACGATATGATTGATCTCTATTTCGCCGCACTGAAAAATAGTGATACGTTGCAGGGACAGTCCTTCAACGTAGGTGGCGGTATTGCTAACAGCCTCTCTCTGCTTGAATTGTTCTCATTGTTAGAGGAAGTTGGCGATGTAAAGCTAACCTATACTAAACTCGTCTCTCGTGAAAATGATCAAAGGGTATTTGTGGCGGATATTGCCAAAGTTTTTAAACGTATCGGATGGAAGCCGAAAGTGTCTGCGCGGGATGGCGTGCAGCGGATGCTGGAATGGGTGTCTCAACAAAAATGAGTCACGAAGTTTCAAGGGAAAGATCGCGTAACTATATGCGCCAAATTAAAGGCTCTGTAGTCTTCATGGGATTGGCAGTTGCAACTTCTTTTTTTGCTATTCCTATTATGATTCATTATCTGGGCCAGGAACAATTTGGCGTCTGGTCTACCCTGCTTTCAATTATGTCCTGGATTGTGTTTTTCGATCTGGGTTTAGGAAACGGTTTACGTAATAAGCTTGCAGAATCAGTGGCAAAAAATGAATTCTATGAAGCGTCACGCTTTGTTTCTTCTGCATATAGTTTAATCGGTCTAATATCTGCCACTTTATTTGCACTATTGGTAATCGCAACATTTGTTATTCCATGGCAGAGTGTTTTTAATACTCATTCGATAGCCGAACCGACGTTAAGATATACTGTTCTCCTTGCTGCTTTTTTTGTGTTTATAAACTTTTGGATCAGCTTGATAAACCAGGTGCTTAATGCCGTTCAAAAGACATCTGTTGTTGTATTTGGACAATTTGTTACGAATGCATTATCCTTGATTTTTATTATTATTTTGAAACTAACAACTGTCTCATCGCTTATGTTGCTTGCACTTGTTTACGGTATTTCACTTGTTGCATCAAACTTGTTGTTGAGTGTTTGGTTCTATCGACAAAACCGGGAACTTATTCCAGGCTTTTCTTTGGATAAACAGCACATCAGACCACTGGTTTCTGTTGGTATACAGTTCTTTATCATACAGTTAGCTGTTCTGTTTATATTCACAACCGACAAAATACTGATAACCCAACTTTTTGGCCCTAAATATGTAACACAATATGATGTCGTATATAAGCTGTTTAGTATAATAACCATTATTCACGCTCTTATTACAGCACCGCTATGGTCATCGTATACCGATGCCTACCATCGTGGAGACATCATTTGGATTAAAGGTATACTTCGAAAACAGCTATTAATTGTTGCAATTATTGTTTTAGTTGTAATTATTTTGTCGCTGATAGCAAGGCCTGTCATTGTAATGTGGATTGGTAGAGATATTGAAGTGTCAATTCCTTTGGTTGTTAGCATGGGTGTTTTCGTCATTGTTTCCACTTGGAATAATGTTTTTGCTAATCTTGTTAATGGGATTGGCATGATCTTTCCGCAGTTGATCACATCAATCATTGCCATGGTTATCAATGTCCCACTGTCAATTATTCTTGTGAAACATTATAGATTTGGCATAAACGGAATAGTCTTTGCGACATGCTTGAGTTTAGCTATTTTTGCTATTGTCGGCCCAATTCAAGTGCATTTACTTCTGAAAAAAGAAAGCTTATTGCAATGATTAGGCGAGAATCAGCTTTGCCAGTTGTTAGTATACTTATCCCCGTGTTCAACCGGGAAAGGTTTATAGGGGACTGTATCCAGTCTGCTTTAGATCAAACTTTTAAAGATATTGAAATCATTGTGGTAGATAACGTTAGCACGGATGGGACTTGGTTGATTTGTCAAGAATATGCGGCACGTGACCTACGTATTAGAACCTTTCGGAATGAAACAAATATTGGTCCAGTGAAGAACTGGCTTCGATGCGTAAAAGAAGCTCGAGGAGAATATTCTAAGATTCTCTTCAGTGATGATTTAATGGCTCCGGAGTTTATTGCGCGAACTCTACCCTTAATTAGGGATTCAACGATCGCATTTGCTTACACGTCTGCATATATCGGCGAAACAATAGAAACTGGAGTCGTATGTTACTCAAATGGCCCAAAGACTTTATACTCAATTGATGAGTATCTTGCTTTGCTGATATTTAAGAAGGTACCCTATAGTCCAGGAGCTGCGTTATTCAGAACTGAAGATATTCGAAAAAACCTTCACGACTCATTGCCGACTTGTAGCCAACATGAGTTTTGGCGACACGGTGCTGGACCTGATGTTTTGTTATATGCATTAACTGCAGTGGAATACATTACGATAGCTGCAGTTGATGAACCTCTTGTTCTTTTTAGGGCCCATTCTGGTTCCATATCAATATGCAATAATAATAATGAAATTTCGGAAGGCTATAGGGCCGCTTTATCATGGTTTTTTGCTAAACGTGATACTCGCTCTTTGTGGTACGATTATTTAGCTATACAATGGTTTGAGTATTCGCAAAAACCTAGGTCGTGGGCTAGTATTGGCAAGTTTGTTAAAAAATACGAGGGGACTGGTAGTTTGCAAGAACAAATGCGGTTTATGGTAGAGGCTCTGTTTTTGCTGTTTTCGAGAGCTTGGCGAAAATTGCTAAAATTAGGCTTCGGGAAATTATGAGAAAATTTTTATAAATATCCGTATTCTTGGGAAATTATGGGGTGGTGGATTCAATTTGCAAGTGCACCACCATGAGTGCGTATTCCGGTGAAAGCGGCCAGCCGAACTGACGTGATGGCGGCCACCGTTCCGCTGTGAAAGCGGCCAGCGTTCCAGTGATTTCGGCCAGTAACGAGAGAGAGTCTCGGGGTGTGGATTTTTACTCTGTCACAATTGCGGTTTTTGGGTCAAGCACAGATCTCTTTCGTCTCATGGATTCACCTTTCAATTCCAGTTTGACAAATATGGGGTCAGGCTTGCCTTTCAGCTATTCAAGGATATACTATTCGCATGGCACGTAAACCACGCATCAATTTTCCCGGCGCAGTTTACCACGTTATCCTTCGTGGCAACGCCGGTGGACCGATATTTTTCGATGACCGCGACCGTTTTCGCCTCTACTTGATCCTTCAGCAAACAGTGGAGAGGTTCCGATACCGCATACATGGTTTTTGTCTCATGAAAAACCACGCCCATTTCATAATGCAGGTAGGCGACATCCCGCTATCCACTATCATGCAAAATCTTTCCCTGCGTTATACAAAATGGATAAACTTTTCCCAGGGACGTACCGGGCATGTCTTCCAGGGTCGCTACAAGGCGCTGCTGCTGGATGCCGATTCATACCTGCTTGAAATCGTCCGATATGTTCATCTTAACCCGGTGCGCGCGGGCATGGTGATTGCTCCTGAAGATTATCCCTGGAGCGGGCACCGGGCTTATCTCGGCATTGAAATAATTCCCTGGCTTAGCTCCGATTGGATGTTGTCGAATTTTTCCGGCAAGATCGACACGGCGCGAAATAAATACCGGACTTTTGTTGCCGATGGCATGTCCGAAAAAAGAAGAAATGAATTTCACAGCGGGACGTGTGAAGGACGAATTCTCGGAGATGATACTTTTGTCGACGAAGCGCTTTGCAAAGCAGATCAGATCAGGCAACGGGCATTTTCTTTGCACGACGTTGTCACAACAGTTTGCCTCCGCTATGGAATCAGTGAGAGTCAGTTGAAGGCGCGGGGCAAGACAAGGCCATATACCGAAGCCAGGGCACTGCTAGCCCTGCTAGTCAAGGAGAATGCGCATTTGTCGCTGACGGAACTGGGGCGGTTTCTGGATCGTGATATATCCCCGCTGAGCAGGAGCGCTCAGCGACTTGTCGTGAATGCGGAGACTGAACCACGGTTGGCGGAACTGATCAGGGAGTTAAGGCATGAGCTTTTGAGTTAAAGAAGTATTGAGATTGAAAGCTGTGATACAAAGAGTTCTCGATCAACAGCCGGGATAAGGGCGACATGGGCGTGTGTCGGGTACCAAAGAGCTTGTTGTTTCAGGAACACCTTTTGTTGTTCCTTATCGTGTGAAGGAAGATACTATTCAGGTGCTTCGCGTGTATCACTCTCATAGGAAATGGCCTGAACAGCTCGGAGAACATTAACCTGGAATGGGATGTGAAGGTAATAATACGACATCCCGTATTCATATCCGGTGCCGACAGTCAGACGGGATCAAGCCCTCACGGTTATCTAACCCTGGTTGTAATCTCATGACGTGTATTCCCGTGGCCGCTTTGGTGCGTGGAAATACGAGGTGGGAAACATGGACCACTCCTTCATGCAAGGTGTGGAGGTCGTGGAGCGGATTTTTACGGGTAAGACCGAAATAACCATCAACGGAAAACTCTAAGAGAACCGGCCCTGAAAGGTACTTCAGCTCAGGATGCCTTGCGAAATGGGAGTTGAAAATTACCCGCGACAATACCCGGCACTGTAATATCCTCATCGAGATTCTCCCAGCGAAGCGCAAACCCGTTGAGACGTAGCGTTACTTCCCGCAACTGTTCGTCAGTTGCAGCAGCAAGAATCTTGAATCGGTCAGCAGGGAAACCTATGATTCGACCATCGGTAAGTTCGATATAGATTGTTCTGTTTTCCGCCCATGCCCGTATGGCAGCGGGCTCTACGCTTTCCCGTTCACCTTGTGAAGTATTCATGATATTTTTCCTCGAATACTGACTTGTATTCAAATACAAACCGCTCAATCTCCCGAACGGTGATTGGCGGGATGCCTTTGTTGCGCGCCAACCGGATTGGGTCAAGCCAGAATTTACATTCACCTTCCGGTGTTTCAATGTGAATGTGTGGAGGCTCGTTACCCTCGTCGGAGTAAAAGTGAAATCGATACGAACCGATACGCAAAATTGTTGGCATGGGTTAGATAGTGCCGCACTTGTAATTCCTTGTCAATCCCTTAAAAAAAGCGGCTAATCATTTGTCCTGCTGTTGTCCGTGTGCGTCTGTGGCTGGAAATAATGCGGTAATAGGCTAACTATTTTTCTGTTTTGGTGCACTTATTATTATACGCAAAAATGCCCCACGCTTAAGAAAGCACGTCTCCGGCATCCTTCCATCCAACCACGCTGATGCTTTTCCGCGAATAGCTTTCCTCGCCACTATATATCAGAGTCGGAGCGTTACAAGGTGTTATCCGTGTGTATCCGTGGCGAAAAATGCCTTTTGTTTTGAAAGATCTTGCAGTCTGAATGACATCTGAAAATCTTTTTTTTAGCCACGGATGGACACGGATGAACACGGATGTAAAACCAAAACTGAAAAACTTGTAAGGGTTTAAAACCCCCTCCGTAAGGGACCACTGACTTCACTGGTGCAATTTTTCAGGAGTCCCCCCTTCGCGGTGTTGAACTTGACGTCGCGCGCTGTTCTGAACCATCGAGAGAGGTGGAGTTGTGAGTTCCTTCTTGATACTAAAGAACCCTTTAAAGAGGAAGTAATTGATGCAGAGCTTCTTTTACTCTCTCCTGATCTGCAACTGCTAATGTTCCGGCTTTTCTGATGATCAATTGTTCGTCCAGGGTGAACAATTTCATTCGTATGATTGATGCTGTGGGCAGCCCGGCGGAATCCAAGTCCTGGATTTCGATATCAAGCGGCCAATCAGAATTCCTGGCGCTGGTTATCATCGCCATCACAGCTTGTCCTACTTGTCGATTAAATGAATGAGCCTCGGACAGAACCAATGCCGGCCTGCGCTTGCTCGTGGCTCTGTCTGTAAACGGAAAGGGGACGACAACCACATCGAAAGCATTAAAGGTCACGATACGCCTCCTCATCGGCTGCCGACTCCCACTCATTCAGTGTTCCTTCCAGTGATTGCGCAAAGACCAAATCTACCGGGTGTGCTTTTCGAATTTGAATATGGTTGTTTTCAATATCAAATGCGATAGCATCGCCGGCTTTCAGGTGCAGTACTTTACGTACGGGTTCCGGGATTGTGGCTTGGAACTT
>Ga0351920_1124_pt1 | contig 16252 bp, 18 predicted proteins | sample BONcelHT113001C8_FD_206854 | JGI IMG/M metagenome (GOLD analysis project Ga0351920, IMG submission 206854) | Enriched cells from coal bed in the Powder River Basin, Montana, United States - BONCAT cells T11 rep2 HSBNCT.T11.300.1.C8 ... | reverse complement strand
GCCGCCGAGGAGCGGGGAGCGACAGCTGCAGTAATGGAAGAGGCGCTCGCGCCTCCCACCGTGATCGCTCCGGCGGAAGAAAAGGAACCGGAGCCCGGCGAAGAATTCACATCTGTTGCCGAAGAGCCCGAACCGGAGCCCGAGGTATTCGGGCCCGTTGAGGTGCAAGAGAAGGTCACGCAGATGGCACCACCTCCGCCACCCACTCCAACCGAGAGGCCCGTGATGGCACCACCACCTCCTCTGCCTCAAGAGACACCGGGGGCATATGCCCGGCCATCCGCGGAAAATATACAGGAGCAGGCTGAAGCAGAGCCCGATGTCGCGGTCGTAGCCGGATGCAGGATCAGGATAGAGATCCCTCCTCACATCACGGAACAGACGATGGGCGCCGGCGTCGATCAGAAGAGAAAGGTCGCGGGTGTTCTGGCAGCACAGACGCTGGAGAAGAACCCCCAGCTCACGGCTTCACCGACAGTCGACCCCGTCTCCGTGTGGAGTGAGATACTGACTATCATCATGAAGAGACTGGAAGGATAACGCCGCAACCTGGGCGGGTTGAATGGCTTGAGGGTCAAAAGACCAAAGTAAAGATACAGACAGGGCCCGGTCCCCGGAACAAAACGGGGAATCGGGCCATACTTTTTTGTCTCTCACTCTAAACAGGCTGTTGATAAAGCTTTTTTTATCGTTATTCCGGACCCGGAGACTCTGTCGTAAATTCTCTTCTCCGTACCAGATAAGAGGGAATACTTCTTCTTTCCGTCGTCCCGGACGTGATCCGGGACCCAGGGTCTTTCCCTTTGTGTTTATTGCCTGATGAAGGGCATGGTGATCCCCGCGGATGATACAGGGCCTGTTTCCGGGACGGGACGATGACGGTGATATCCTTCCCATCTATCTTCTTGGGTCCTTCCCCGTGAGGCATTGGCCCTGATCTTCGTTCCGTCGACGAAGAGGACGGTGCCCGTGATGAGCTTTAACCCCATGCACATCCTCACCGACTGGCGGAAGATCTTCTTCAGGGCGACCCTGTTCCTCCGCCGGAACTCGGCTGTCGTCTTGTGGCCGGGCTTTAACCCTCCTGCGAGCCGGATGAAGCACAGGTTGTTATGAGCTTCCCCCTCGAGCTTCCGGGAGCTCTTAATGCCGTAGGAATACCCGAAGACAAGGAGCTTGAACACGGCCCTCGGGTCGTATTCGGGGTTGCCCACCCTGTCGGGGTTTATCTCTATGCCCAGTTCTGCAAAATCGAGGGATTCGGTGAACGCGTCGTATGCCCTGACGGGGTGGTCCCCGGGAACAAACTCCTCGATGCTCCGGGGTATGAGGCTCATCTGATAGCGGTCTCCGTATCTGTAGGCCATGTCGCTTTTCTCCCCGGCATTGCTCTACCATGGGGACCGGTTGCGGGCAATTAAACTACAACATAATATGGATATTACATTACCATGCTAATAACATCATACGTGGAATGTCATTTTCCCGCACAAGGCAAAGACACTGGACCCCGGCTTTCGCCGGGGTGACGGAGTGGAGGTAATTACGACACAGTCTCGAAGGCCGGGATGACGACAACAAAGAACCTTCTCCAACGATTCAACCCACTCAACCCACTCAACCCACTCAACCCACTCAACCAGAGCTGGTACAATAAATTCAGACAATGACTTAAGTGGTAAAGCTGCTCTATAATGACGAAGAAAGGGGCAGTTACATGACAAAGAGACCACGACGGAACCATGGAGCGGCATTCAAGGCAAAGGTGGCGCTGGAAGCCATCAGGGGGGACAAGACATTAGTGGAGCTGTCAGAACGCTTCCAGGTCCACCCCAACCAGATCACGGAGTGGAAGAGGATCCTCCTGGAGAAAGCCCCGGACGTCTTCGATAAAGGGAAGTCCTCCCAGAAAGAACCGGACATCAAGGAACTCCACGCCAAGATCGGGCAGCTCGCCATGGAGAACGATTTTTTATCCAGCGCGCTCGGGCGCGTGGGCGAGCCGGGCGCAAAGAAATGATCGACAGGGAGCATCCGTTGCCCGTCACGAAACAGTGTCATATACTTCAGCTCTCCCGGTCAGGCGTCTACTATACACCTGCCCCGGTAAGCGATGCCGACAGAAAACTCATGCGCCTCATCGACGAGATCCATCTCGAACTGCCTCACCTCGGTTCACGGGGTATGAAAAGTGCTCTCAAGATGAGGGGATATAAAACAGGCAGGATCCACGTCCGGACCCTCATGCGGAGGATGGACATAGAGGCGCTCTACAGGAAGCCCCGTCTCTCAAAACCCCATCCGGAGCACAAGATCTATCCCTACCTCCTGCGCGGGCTCGACATCACGGAGGCCAATGCCGTGTGGTGCTCCGATATAACCTATATCCCCATGGCAAGGGGCTTCTGCTATCTCGTGGCCGTCATGGACTGGGCAAGCAGGAAGGTATTGTCCTTCAGGCTATCGAACACGCTGGACACCTCGTTCTGCATAGAGGCGCTTGAAGAGGCGATATCACGATACGGAAAACCGGACATATTCAACACGGATCAGGGGAGCCAGTTCACATCCCTTGATTTTACGGACATTCTCATCAATAACAACATCAGGATCAGCATGGACGGACGGGGACGCTGGAGGGACAACATATTTATCGAGCGTCTCTGGAGGACCGTCAAATACGAAGAGGTGTACCTCAAGGCATATGAATCAATCACCCATGCGAAAAAGGAGCTTGGGAGGTTTTTTGACCGGTATAACATGCGGCGTCCTCATCAGGGCCTTGACGACAGGACCCCGGATGATGTTTACTGGACCACGCTGTCGGAGAAAGAAGCGGTATGAACCTTGAGCGGCCAAACCACTTAAAACCCGCCGGGGGTTGTCTGAAAGATCTTGACCATCTCTACCCACTCAACCCACTCAACCCACTCAACCCACTCAACCCACTCAACCCACTCAACCCACTCAACCCACTCAACCCACTCAACCCACTCAAGCGATTCAAGCGATTCAAGCGATTCAAGCGATTCAAGCCGTCCTTCAACCTGCGGTTTCTTTCTGTTCCCTTGTCCTGTGGAGCTGGATCATGCCGAGGAGTTGTTTGGCCTCGCGATGCTTGGGGTTCACCGAGGTGACGTAGAAAAGCCTGCTTCTTATCCCTTCCAGTACTGCCGGGTCGGGATTGGAGCGGTACTGAAGGTATTGCAGCCGTGCCAGGTTGTAATGGGCGTCTTCCTGATAGTTGTTGATGATGAGGGAGTTACTGTATGCAAAGATGGCGTGGTCGATGCTTCCCAGCGTTTCGTAGATATACCCCAGATAATTCCATGCCGTCGTATTGTCGCCGTTCAGTTCGATGACTCGTGCGAAGGCGTCGAAGGCCTTCCTCGGTTCACCCTGCTGTATGTAAAGACGCCCAAGATTGAAGAGGGCCTTTAGATAGTTGGGGTCAATGGCGAGAGTTTGTTTGTACTCATCGATGGCCTCGTCAAACATGTCATGCCTGTCATAGGTCGCGGCCAGGAAAAAATGAGGCTGAGCGGCGTTGGGGTCCACTTCGATGGCTTTCTTCCACAGGTCGATGGCCCCGTTGTAGTCGGCCTGCATTTCGGCGATGTTGGCGAGATTGACGAAGGCCTCCATGTGACGGGGGTTGATCTTCAGGGAGTGTTCGTACATTTGTTTCGCGCTTCCGAAACGGTCCATTTTTTCATATGCATAGCCGAGATTGATATACGCTTCAATGTTCTGAGGCTCGAGCTGCGTGACGCGTGCGAAATATTGCAGGGCCTTCTCGTATTGTTCACGCTTGAGATGAATAAGCCCAAGGTTAACGTATGCATCTGTGTAAGCGGGGTCGAGCTGTATACATTTCTTGTATGCCTTGATGGCCTTGTCAATGGATTGCTCAAGGAGGTGAAAATGATAGGCTTCAAGAAACCATTGCTGGGCAGTCTTCTTCGCTGTGGCCATTCAATCTCCTGCCAACGTCGTGAGAGGCAATGAAACAGTAGCAAAAGGGGTGCGGACGTGTCAAGACAAAGAAAGCCTCAGGTCTCACGTCTCAAGTCTCAGGCAGAAGACGAAATGACCGTTTCACGTTCCACGTTTCAGGTGAAAGACGAGGACCGTCATGTCTTCGTTCCATGAGTCTTTTGCCTGAAGCCTGAGACTTGAGACCTGACACGGGTCCAAGCCGTCAGGTTTTCTTCCTGAGGATGAGGGATCCGAACGCTCCCACCAGTGAGACGCCCGCAGACAGGAGGAAAGCGTAGGTGAAGGTCCCCGTGCTGTCCTTTATGTAGCCTCCCGCGAGAGGGCCCAGCGCCTGGCCTATGCCGAAGAAGAGAGTTATGAAACCCAGACCGGCAGGGGCGAGGCGGCCGCCCACGGCGTCTCCCGATGCCGCGGCCATGATGGTGGGGATCGAGAAGGCGGCTATACCAAAGATCACCGCCGATACGTAGAAGCCCGTGGTGTCCTTCCATAAGGCGAAGATGACGTAAGACAGGGCAAGGGTGAGGTAGGCGATCATGGATCCGTACCTTCTTCCGAGCACGTCGGATATCCAGCCATATATGACACCGCAGAATATGCTGAAGATGCCGAGGACCGCAAAGATCCTTCCCGCTGCTATAGGGCTCACCCCCATCTCTTTGGTGAGGAAAGCGACAAAAAAGGTGAGATAGATGATATAGGAGAAGCCGTACATGAAGTAGACCACTCCGAGTTTCCATATCTCCGATTCCACGACGACATCCTTGAACGCCGAGAAGAGGGTGACCTTGGGGCCGCCTTTTTGCTCTTCAACGCCTCCGTAAATCGAAAGGCCTTTTTCAGAAGGGCTGTTCCTCAGGAAGGCATAGCAGGCGAAGGCGAGAACGAAGACCGCGATCCCCAGGAAATACCATGCGTAACGCCACCCGTCCTTTCCAAAGTGCGAGATGATGGGAGGCAGGATGATGCCTGCCAGAAAAAGTCCGGTTCCTATGCCAGCGGATACGATCCCGGTAGCCAGACCTCTTTTCTTCATTATGAACCAGGCAGCCGGCAGGGCCATGATGGGAACGTAGCTTCCTCCGTTGCCCAGCCCCGCCATAAACCTCATCATGAAGGCGAAGGAAAAGGAATCGGAGAAACCCGTAAGGAAAAGGCTCACGCCGATCACGAGGAGAGAGACGAAGACGACCCGCCTCACCCCAAATCGGGCGGCGAGAAAGCCGCCTATTATTGCGAGGCTGAGATACCCGATGAAATTACCCGTTGCGATAGACCCGAGCTGGGTGTAGTTGAGCATAAGGCCGTCTTTCATGGGAGGCAGTATGACCGAATAGGACATCCTGCCGAAGCCATGGGCCAGGACGGTGACGAGTGTACCGGTGAAAGCGATGATCCATGCGTAATGCATCATTCCACCTCCCAGCGGGAAGCCCTCTTTTTCAGCGGCAAGCCGGTCTTGAGGGCGGGGAACCTTAAACCAGACCCCATGCTCCGCAGACAATGGAAACCGTCCCTTCCTGCCGGAGGCGTGGTCCCCTCTGTTCAGATCGCAATTTTACCATGAGTCAGGGGAGCGTCATCCACCGTGCCTCTCCCGACCGTTCACTGGCCGCTGTAACCCCCGCTTATCATTAATGGTACGTTTTCGTTTCTCAAAATGCAAGCACCATCAACCCTTGCGGTTTGCCCGGGCCATCATCGTCCGGATCGTTGCCGCCATGAGCAGTGCGCCTGCAGCCATCATCACTTCGAACCCGTCCATGGCACCACCCTCTTTTTCATGAATTTACTCAACAAGGGATGCCCGCTTCCGCTAATCCGGCAACACTTTAAAGGAGTAAGATGTGTTAAGGCGTTAACGCATTAATTTCTGTTGCAGAAAGCCGATAAGTATCATAAGGTTTGTTTGTTATATCAGTACAGCGTGCCATGCTTTTGCAGGATAAACGCAGCTATTCTCGGCCGTGATCGTATATTGTTCATCGGAGAACAAGATTACGCAATTACTTCAGCTCATGGGTATCTCATCAGGCACGGCAGGAAGCGGTCTCCGGCACCCGAGGAAGGGGTGGCGGATCAGTCCCGTGTGGGCGGCGGCCCTCGTTGTCCTTTCATTTCTTCTCTTCGCTGGCGCATGCCGGACATTCGCGGCGGAGCCCCACAAGACAGTACTTTTTCTCCATTCCTACCACAGGACGGATTGGACCGAGACCATAATGGAAGGCTACATGTCCGCCTTGCGGGGCCGAGAGGGCCTTGGTGTACATGTCGAGTACATGGACACGAAGAAGATCGAGACCCCCGAGTATCTCGGCAAGCTTCGCGACGTGTATATGATGAAGTTTTCCGCCATCCGGTTCGACGTGATCCTTGCCTCTGATGACAATGCCTTTTATTTTGCCCTTCGCCATCAGAAAGAGCTTTTCGGAAATGTCCCCATCGTGTTCTGTGGCGTCAACAGGTTCAATGATGACGTTGCTGCCGGTCGTGAGAATGTCGTCGGTGTCCTTGAAGAGGATGACTTCGAGGAAACACTGGCTTTCGCGCTTCAGGTGAAACCGGAGACACGGACAATATATGTTGTACATGACCGGTCCAGGGAGAATCTCAAACGCTTTCGGGACCTGTCGCGTATCATACAGGCCGGCTATCCCCGGCTGACGGTGAAGACGCTGGGCAACCTGTCCTATTCGCAGTTAAGACAGGCCATATCCGCGCTTCCTGAAGATAGCGCCGTATTTTTTATGTCCCTGTGGCAGGATGCGCAGGGCAGACCCGTTTCCGTGGAGGAGGCGGGGAGGGTTCTCCAGTTGTCGCCCGTCCCGGTTTTCGGTCGTTCGAACTTTCTTTTGGGAAAAGGCCTTCTTGGTGGGAAATGCGTCTCCGGTTTCAGCCAGGGCCATGCCGCGGGACTGCTTGCGGGAGAGATACTCGACGGCAGGAGCCCCCGGGACCTCCCCCGGGTGACGGAAAGCCCGAACCGGTTCATGTTCGATCATGCGGAGCTCGCGGAACACGGGATCTCCGAGAAGATGGTCCCCCGGGACAGCATCATCCTCAACAGGCAGCCTTCTTTCTTTGAACAAAACAGAACCACAATACTCATCGTCGTCGCGGTAATCGTCATTCTCCTTGTATTTATCGCGGTTCTGGCCGTCAGTCTTGCACGGTTGAAGCGGGCGTCCCTCGAGTTGAGGTCCAGGGAAATGGAGCTTCTTGCCTCACAGGAAACATTGTCGGGAATCCTGTCGGCCTCTCCGAGCGGCATCGTGAGGATCAGGGGCAGGATCTTTGAATGGGTCAACGATGCGATGTGTTCCATCACGGGCTATGATGAAAGCGAGCTTGTAGGGCACGATTCCCGGTTCCTTTACCCCGACGATGAGGAGTACGAGAGAGTAGGTCGGGAGATCTATCACAAGGGGCAGGAGGAATCGAGATGGGTCCGCAAGGACGGTACCATGAGAGAACTGCTGTTTCAGGTTGCAAAGACGACGGGCGACAGCTACATTGCCATCATAACAGATATAACGGAACGGATAAAGACCGCCAGGGCCCTCAGGGAAAGTGAGAAGCTTTACCGCAACATAATCGAGAAGATACAGGATGTGTTCTACAGGTTCGACACCAATGGCATTCTGATCATGATAAATCCTGCGGGAGCGAGGATGTTCCACTATGATTCCGTCGAGGATATGCTGGGTCTGCCCATGGAGGCTTTCTGGAACGACCCCCGCGATCTCTACAGAATGATCGATGAACTGAAGGAACGCGACCGCGTTAACGATTACGAGGCCCTTCTCAAACGCAAGGACGGCACGACGTTGTATGTCTCCATCACGACCCATTACTACCTCGACGATGACGGTAACATCGCAGGCCGGGAAGGGATCCTCAGGGACATCACGGAACGGAAGATGGCGGCCGAGGCACTTCGTGAAAGCGAAGTGCGTTACCGGGCGCTCTTCGAGTTCTCGCCCGACGCGGTCCTCGTTCTCAAGGACGGTGTCTACATGGACTGCAACTCCCAGACGCTGGAATTGATGAAATGCGGGAAGGAATACATACTGGGGAAGGGTCCCCATGAGTTCTCGCCCATCTTCCAGCCTGACGGCACTCCGACGGTCGAGAGGGCAAAGGAAAAAGTGGCTCTTGCCATGTCCGGCAAGCCCCAGTTCTTCGAGTGGCGGAACAGGAGGTTCGACGGAAGCGGTTTTCTTGATGTGGAGGTCAACCTGAGCCGTTTCGACCTCAACAACGAGGCCTATCTCCTCGTGATCGTCCGTGACATAACGGAGAGGAAGAAAGCCGAAGCCCAGATCAGGCGCCTCGTCACGGCCATCGAACAGGCGGCGGAAGACGTTTTCATCACCGATGCCGAGGGAGTCATCGAGTATGTCAATCCGGCCTTCGAGTCCGTCACGGGATATTCCCGCGAGGAGGCTCTCGGCAGGACGCCCGGTTTCCTCTTAAGCGGTGTCCATGATCAAGAGTTCTTCAGGGACCTCTGGCAGACGATCAGAGAAGGCAATGTCTGGAGCGGAACCATTGTCAACAAGAGAAAGGACGGGACCTTCATCCACGAGGAATCCACCGTCAGTCCCCTTGTGGATTCACGGGGCACGATAACGGGTTATATCGCGCTTAACCGCGATGTCACGAGACAGGTCCAGCTTGAATCGCAGCTGCATCAGTCCCAGAAGATGGAGGTTATCGGTCAGCTCGCCGGAGGGGTAGCCCACGATTTCAATAACATCCTCAGTGCCATCATGGGATACTCGAACCTTATCCAGATCAAGATACCGCCCGACGATCCCGTCCGCAAATACGCGGACCAGATCGTCGCGTCGGCGGGCAAGGCGGCAATTCTCACCCAGAGCCTTCTTGCCTTCAGCAGGAAGCAGATAATCGACCCGAAACCGCTGGATGTGAACACGGCGATCACGGGTACGAAGAAACTGCTTTCGCGGCTCATCACAGAGGATATCATCCTGAAAACGGACCTGTGCCCTGAACCGCTTGTGGTAATGGCCGACCTCGTCCAGATCGACCAGGTGCTCATGAATCTTGTGGCCAATGCGAGGGACGCGATGCCCACGGGGGGCATGGTCACGATCAGCACGAGAAGACTGAATGGTGTCGCCGGGAAAGAGGTGGTCCGGGGAAGCAGGTTCGCCTGCATCAGTGTCTCCGACACGGGCGCAGGCATGGACGCGAGGACGAAGGAAAAGGTTTTTGAACCCTTCTTTACGACAAAGGAACCGGGCAAGGGAACGGGACTGGGTCTCGCCATAGTGTATGGAATAATACAACAGCACAACGGTTCTATTCGCGTCGCCAGTGAGTTGGGCTGCGGGACCACCTTTGAGATACTTCTTCCCGTTGTCGAGGCCCTACCCGAGGAGAGGGTGGAGGCGGTTGTCGATGACCCGCGGGGCAACGAAAAGATACTCGTCGCGGAAGACAACGAGGAACTGAGAAACCTGCTGCGAACCATTCTCTCGGAACAGGGCTACACGGTGTTTGAGGCGGTGGACGGTCTCAATGCCGTCGAAACACAGATAAGGCACCAGACCGATCTTGTCATTCTCGATGTTGTCATGCCCAAGATGAACGGCAAGGAGGCCTACGACAGGCTTAAGTCCATCGACCCGGGTATCAGGGTGCTTTTCATGAGCGGGTACACCGATGACATCATCCACCAAAAAGGCATTCTTGATCAGACAATAGAATACATCGCCAAACCCATTCTCCCCCGGGACCTTCTGAAGAAGATAAGGGAGATACTCGATGGGGGAATCGTGTGAAGGCGCTTTATTTCTTGATGCCTTCCCAGTCCTTGAGGAATTTCTGCAGGCCGATATCCGTCAGGGGATGGTTCATGAGCTGCTTGAGGACATTAAAGGGGATAGTGGCTATATCGGCGCCTATCAGAGCCGCCTCGAGGACGTGCATGGGGTTGCGGATACTGGCGACGATGATCTCCGCTTCAAATGCGTAGTTGTAGAATATCTTTGAGATGCTATCGATTATCTCCATACCACTTTGAGAGATATCGTCGAGCCTGCCTATGAAAGGGCTCACGTACGTGGCGCCTGCCTTTGCGGCGATCAGTGCCTGGACCGGCTGAAAGATAAGGGTCACATTCGTTTTGATCCCTTCGTCCGTCAGCGTCCTGACGGCCCGGATGCCCTCTTCCGTCATGGGTATCTTGATGACGGCATTGGCGCCGAACTCCGCCAGTTTCCGTGCTTCTTCACACATGCCTTGGGATGTGGTCGATATGACCTCAAGACTGACGGGCCCGGGAACGGTCTGCAGTATCTCCCGAAGCACCGTATCGGGGTCCCTTTTTTCTTTTGCAAGGAGGGACGGATTGGTGGTGACGCCATCAACCAGCCCCATCTCCATACCTTTCCTGATCTCGTCGATATTCGCCGTATCTATAAAGAATTTCATTCCCTGACCTCCGGATGTGATGGTAGATGCAAAAACGGTAAGAGTATACACGATTGTGAAGGGAACGGGAAGAGCAAAGAATTAAGGAACAGGGGGACAGCGAAGATACCGGGCATGCGCGGGTGAGTTTTCCGTCATCCCGCTCAAGAATACCCGTCATCCCGGACTTGATCCTGGATCCAGAGGTTTTTTAATCCGTATCTCTTTGCTGGATCCCGGCCTAAGAGACTGTGTCGCAATTACCTCCACTGAGTCACCCCGGCTAAAGATGGACAGTGAGCTTGTCTTCGGCCACATAAAGAGGAACCTCAAGACCGGTTCCTTTCTCCTGCGGGGACTCGAAGGAGTACAGGCGGAGACCCCGATCCGGGTACTCTGTTTCAACATGACCCGGGCCATGACGATCCTGGGTCCCGGATCAAGTCCGGGATGACGGAAAGAAGATGTGTTCCCTCTTATCTGGTACGGAGAAGAGAATTTACGACAGAGTCTCCAAAGCCGGAATGACGATGCGCACGGTTGCCGGGATGATGGAACCCTGGAGACGCGGCGGAAACGAAAGCCTGGTCAGTTTTTCCATATCCCTGTCCCCTTCTGTAGCCGCGTGTTATAACTCAGGGGCACAAAATGTTATAAGTTGCTCTTCAAAATCGTTTGAGAGTATCAAAGATCGTTTGATTATCCTGGCTACCATCGGGGAATACCTCTCTTACCTATTCCCATTGGTCCCTCTCGGCCCATGCAACTTGGAGTTCTTCATGGGCACCGATAGCAGCGCCCTCCAACGCTGGGAATAGACTATCCAAAACCTCACAGAAATCGAAAAGATTGAAACGGAGTTGGGCCTTTAGGGACGCGTTGCCTTTTGTGTCGAGAGGGTAGCGAAAAGCGTATGAGCCTGCATCAACAGCCTGGAGTTCAGCCACGATATTCCGGAAATCCTTGATGGACGTGAAATTAGGTGTCCCAAGGTCCCACTCCCATCCATACGCTTCAAAAACCTGTTCAAGGTGTAGCCTGAGCTTATCCAGACTATGGGTGGTCAATAGTGTGTTGCGATCGATCACGGCCGTTCCCTTGATGACCAGCATTGGGGAACCCACCAGGATTACGGCCTTCATGTATAGCTCAAGTGCGTGTCGATAAAGGAAGACGACTGGATACGCGCGGAAGTGGTTCGCCGGCCAGCCTTCGAGGCCGAATTTAGGATCCTCCCTCAGTACCATGACAGCATCCTTTGCGACCAAATGGAAGGCCTCGGCGAAGTGGGTAAACTCTTGCTCTGGTGTCCCGTGCCAGTTCAGTAGCACCGTCCCGTGGGGATGACCGTTGTCTACGAAGAGGCGTTTCTTTTTCATGATGCTGCCAGCAGGCTCCTTTGCAGATCCAACAATTGATCTACTGTTAGCAATGATTTACTGAATATTACGCCTGTGAGTCTCAAGCTGTCAAGAAATGAAGGACGCTCAGATAACAGACAAAGATGCACTCGATTACCGACTGAAATGTTGTGCTTTATGTTCCTTCCGGGTAATCCGGCCGGTTTGGCAGCGACGTCGCCGATGACGTCCCAGAAATGATCTCCCTTAGCTCCGTCCGGTATGCCTGCCAGGTTGCAGGAACCGCCACAGCATTCTCATAGCACCGCAGGATGGTTATATCTGACTTGTCGAGAGTTTCCTGCGCCTCGACCTTCAGTGCCGCGGCCGTCCTTGCGGCAATGTGCGACGCCTCATGGAGCGTCTCGATGTCCGGCAGTACGTCGCCGTCGACCACAGTTTCTCCCGAAACCGGGGTATAATTGTCACCCACGAACCTCAGATCGTGAGCCTGACCATCTGTTACGATGTATGCGTATTTCATAGCGTTATTCTCCTTTTAATATTCCCATCCACCTGTATAAATGTTGCAGGCCGTTGTTCCATATCCCGAGGTATGGATCTTGTAGTATATGGTTTGAGGGGTCAGGATCGGACAGTAGGCATTTGATTGAGCCGCAGTTCCGGTATTGAGGTTATATCCGACCAACACATTCGACCCGAGTCCAAGTGTCTGATCACCTGCTACGCTTACAGCCGCCATTGCGTTCGCCGCATAGCCTGACATATGTCCATGCCACATCCGGGCGGTTGTCGGAACAAGAACAGCAATTTGCGTATAATTCGATTCCGTACCCAGTGACACCGCCGCATGAAATCCCGCCCACGTAACGTATCTTCCTCGCTGATAAGCCCTTCTGAAATGACCGTCCGCGTCGTTATACCAAGCGCCCGTATACGCCTTATGTGTGTACCCTGATGGCAAGGTAGGTGCTGTTGCGCTTGTCGAGAAGATGACCGACTTCGTCCCGTCGGCCTTGGCGATCACCCAGAGGTGATACCATGTCGAGACGGCCTCCGAGCCCGTATCGAGACCTCCCGGACCGCTTTCCGTTATGTCCGCCGTCATGCTCAGGTCGAGGACGCGCATCGGGTTGCCGGCGGCGTCCTGCAAGATGATCTCGTCGGCGGAGATGTCCACCTGGTGGTTGGGGTTCGAGGTGTTGTTCTTGACGACGAGCCCCCGGGCCGCATCGCGGAGCGCCAGGGTCCTCGAGGCGGCCATGATCTGGAAGTTCGTCCCATCGTAGACCACCGTCACGATCTGGCCCGCGAGGATGTCCCCGACGGTAAGGTCCTCATTGCCGTTCTTCTTTATGGTCTTTGCGCCCAGGTCATTGATGTCGATCGTCGATGCCCCGGTGTTCGCGTTCCCGGCCTTGAAGGTGATCGGCATGCCCGTGATGTAGGCGTCAAGCGCCGGGGAGAGGGCAGCGATATAGGCGTTCGCCTCGCCCGTGTCGGCGGCGAAGGCGAGCGCCCCCTCGCCGTCGATATCCCGCCCGGTATGATGGTGATTGTTGACCGTGTTCAAGAAATCCGCGGTGACGATCGTCCCGGGAATGCCCTCCGCCGGGTTGCCGTCGACGTATGTGGTCTTGCTCATGGTATCCCTCCTTAACTGTAGTCAAAAATGATGTACGTGTGGGCAGGTTTGAGGTTGTTGAAGAGATCCTCGAGCGCCGTCACCGACGGCCACCACAAGAGCCTCTCCCCTGCCGTCGAGAGCCCCGCCCGGTAGTGGTAGAGCGCCTGGCCCGAGACCCTGACCCTCCAGATGAACCGCACCTCCTCCTCATAGAGGGGGTCCCCGGCGCGGCTCCAGCCGGCCATGAAGGGCTGCAGCTCATCGATCGCGATCGTGTATCCCATGGCAGCCGCCAGCGCGATGAAGTACTTGCGGGAGAGTCCCCCGCGCTCCCTGAGCTTGCGCACGACGTTGTCCCTCCGGGACTGCAGCGTGGCGTCGGCTGCCGGCACAAGGGCGCAGACCCGCTCCCAGTCGGTGAGGCACCTGACGCTCCTATCGGGGAACATCTCCCCGAGGAGTTCCTTCGCCTGCGCCTCTACATCATCGAGGACCTGGCCCTCGAGGGCTATGTCGGCATCAGACACTCCCGTGAGCTCCAGAGGCAAGAGAAGCTTTATCACGTCCCTATGCGACATTGATCTCTCCCGGGCGTATCATCTCGTAGTCCGTGCAGGTGACATCCCCTGCCGGCGTCGTCACCGTGGCGTTCTCGGCGCCGTTCCTGATGGCGATGGCGGTGAGCTGGGAGACGTAGAGCGTCTGTCCGGGGGTGAGTCCCTCCATGTAGGCCTCGATGTCACCCGCGATCTGCGCCGTGTTGACGTTCGCCCCCGTTGTCGTCATCATAACTGCCTGGCTGAGGATCTCGGGACCGAGAACGCGGACCACGGAAGCCGTGACGGGCCTCTGATCGTCGATGTAGTCCTTCACCTCGGTGATGAGCGAGGGGATCTCGTAGGCCTCGCCCGTCACGGTGAAGATGTCCGTGTCGAGGGTGACCTGTGTCTCGCTGTCGACGGAGACGATCTTCGCCTCCGTGCCGGCGGAGGTGTTCGTCACCCGGTCGCCCTTGTGCGCCTCCGAGGTGACGAAGGCAGCCGCCGTGTCGATGAGCCTGAGTGCCCCCGTCGACGTCACTGTGCCGGTGAGTGTTGCATGGGATGACGGGACCTCGGAGCCCGTGTTCGCCTCGTTCGCCACGATGACGACGTCCACGGTGCCGAGTCCCTGGGCGAGGGGGTAGCAGTATGCGGCGGTGACATTATCGATCGCCTTAGCCCACTTCACGTAGTCGTATTTGTTCCCTCCCGCGGGCGGCCGCCTGATGTACTCAAGGAGCCGGGCGAGGAGCGATGAGTCCATCTCGTTGTACGTCCGGGAGAGCCCCCGGACCCAGACGTGGTGCTCGAGAGCCTCCGTGTCCGCGGAGTCGGGGAATATTTGTTTGCTGATCCACTCCTGGTAGCGATAGAGCCCCCAGACAGCCGAGGCGAGACAGGCGCTCCGGATGAATATGAGGCTCCCCTGGGAGGTGTCCGCCTCGGGGAACTGGTTGCGGTAGTCGGTGAGGATCCCGCTGAGAAGCTCGTCAAAGTCCCGCTCAAAGTTCATACGACCTCCACGAATCTGTCAAAACTCACTGTTCTGCCATCCGCCTGTGTGACCTCGACGAGGAGCTTCAGGCGGTGCAGGTCCTGAGAGCGATCGCGCTCGGTATGGACGTCGACCTTCGTCGCCCGGCCCGTATCGATGAGCCACTGCAATGCCTCCCGGCAGTACTCCTCGGCGAGGGCGGCCGTCTTCTCGGTATTCTTGGCCCGCTGCAGAAGGTGCAGACGGCTGCCGAACTCGGGGTTCTGGAACCAGGAGCCGCGTTTCACGACGAGGCTCAAGTAGACGTTATTCATGATGTCGCCAGCAGGGTCGAAGGTCATCCGGCCTACCGTCGCGTCGTCATCTGTGAGGATTGTAAAGTCCATGTCCCTCCCTAATGGGTGTGGTGGTTCGTGTTGCCTGTGGTGTCAATGACGGAGCCCGTGGCAGTCAGGCTCCCCTCGAGCGCAAAATCCCCCTTCAAGGTGGCTGCCGAGCTGCCGATCGAGGACAGGATGCTCAGGGACTCGCACTCCAGGACGATCGCCTTTGACTTGAGATGAATGAGGTCCGCCGCGGTCACCGTCGCCGTCTTCGCCGTCACGTTCACTTCGTTTTCGATCTCGGCGGTGAGCTTGTTGCCGCTCTTGACGTAGATCTCCTTGTCGCGCTTGAGGCGGATCTGGTCCCCCTCATCCGTGTAGAGGCACACCTCGCCCGCCTCGAGGCCGATCCGGTACCTCCTGTCATCGGAGGCGATCATCACGATGTGGTTATCCTCCTTAATGAGGATGGCCTCGGCGCCGGCAAGGGGCACCGAGGTGAAGCCGTAATGCTGGAAGTACTCCCGGTTCGTTATACTCTCGCCGGGCCTCCCAGAGGCGGTAAACCGCTTTATCACCCCTTCAACGACGGATTGAATGATACCCCGTATCACTTCGCCACCCCCGGCATGCCGAGCTTGACGCTCGTGTAGGAGCCCTGTTTCGATAATTCTATGGTCCGTCCGTAGATGAGGTACGTTCCCTCTATGCCTAAGACCTCGTCCTTCACCGTGCAGAGCTCGTTGATCGTCCAGTTCCTGCCGCCCTGGCTGTGGAAGGGGACCTTGTAGCGCAACTGAAAACCCTCGTGCCGGGCCTTCTCCATGAGCATCCGGGCATGGAGCGCCGGGCTCTGGGAGTCGTTGTTGTCCTTCACCACCATGGGCTTGTAGAAGGGGACGGAGCTGTCCGTCACGGACGCCTTCGTGTTGATCTTCTCCGCCTCGAATGCGTCCGTCCCCTGC
>Ga0351920_1123_pt1 | contig 16278 bp, 16 predicted proteins | sample BONcelHT113001C8_FD_206854 | JGI IMG/M metagenome (GOLD analysis project Ga0351920, IMG submission 206854) | Enriched cells from coal bed in the Powder River Basin, Montana, United States - BONCAT cells T11 rep2 HSBNCT.T11.300.1.C8 ... | reverse complement strand
ACACGTGATAAGGATCGCATCGCGCTGGAGCCGCTTGAGGAGCCGCAAATCGAAGGGGCTTATGCTCACACAATTCTACCGAAGCAGTTTGGCGGAGACGCGATTCTGCAGGCGGTTGTCATGCATGAAATCCTCAGCAGAACACGCAAACGAGGGGGATAACATTAAACGGTTTCAAAATTCTAATCGCGGATGATGACGCAGGCATGCGTTCGGTAATGCGCCACATCATTGAGCGTGTGGATGGGTTTACGCTCGTCGCGGAAGCTGAAGATGGCGCGGATGCGTTGCAAAAAATTGAGACGCTGAAACCGCATGTTGTCTTTCTGGATGTGGAGATGCCCAAACTTTCCGGCGTGGATTGCGCGCGCCACATTCAGGATATGGATCCTACAACGGTAATCATCTTTGCGACCGCACACGATGCGTATATGAGCGATGCTTTTGAAGTATATGCGTTTGATTATCTGGTCAAACCTTTCAAGGTTGAGCGCGTGACCCAGACGCTGGAACGTGTGCTCGACCGACTTACCTGCCGCACCTGCCCGCCTGCGGAAGTGCCAAAGGCGATCAAGGCGGATCGAAAGCCGATTGATGGTCGCCTGATGCTCCGGCACCGTGAAGGCGTGAGCTTTATCGATCTCAATGATATACTGCTGGTGCAGCGGGAAGATCGTGCCACAGTGTTATATACCCGTCATGAGGATGGACGCTATGTGACAGGAGATTCCTTGGCGGAGATGGAGGAACGCTTGCCCAAAGACGCGTTCTTTCGCTGTCACAAAAGCTATATCATCAACTTAAACCACATCAAGGACATTACGCCTTACGGCCGATGGACCTATGTGGTGCGCTTACATGGCACCAAGCATGACGCGCTGATAACCCATGAGAAGTATGATGAACTTGAGCAGCTGTTTCGCTGAAACAAGCAATGGAAGCAGCGCCTGATGAAAACCATAACAATAGCGCCATTGGCTTAACACAGCGAATGGCGCTTTGCTGTAGGTGAAAGGGCAGTATGCTGGCTTGCTCTGAGGGGAAGGGCGAGGAGAACGCAAGCCAGAGGCTAACTGCGTATTCTGTAAGCAAGCATTTATGAATTGTAACAGTTTTTGGCGCGGTTTATCTTACCTGACAACGCCCTTCATCGCATCGCCACGTTCACGACGGGCAAAACCCGAGAAAACGCGGTTGATGATGTAATATATGAATGCAACCAGGAGGTAGAGCGTCAAGATGTCTTCCGCGGTTACGATGCTACGGTGCGCCATAACAATTTTACTGGTGAAGCTCAACTCATAGGTACCCACCAGTGCACAGAAGGAAGTATCCTTGACGGTCGTTACGAATTGGGAGATGAGCGGCGAACGGATCCGCCGAAGCGCCTGCGGGATGATCACAAACCAAAGCGTTTGCGTATGCGTGAATCCTTGTGATGTTGCAGCCTCCCATTGTCCTTTGCCAATGGAGTTTAGCCCTCCGCGGACGATCTCCGCAACAATAGCGGACGTAAACACCGTCATGGCCGCGATGCCGCTTTCCAGCGGGGGAAGTTTCGTCATGAATCGCATCGATATGATGAACAGCGTCAGCGGAATATTTCGGACGATTTCAATATACAGTGTTGCGATGATTTGGATTACTCGCTGCTTACTATTTCGCATCAAACCGAGGATGGTACCAAACACCAGACTCAGCAGGATTGATACGGCGGCGATGTACAGGGTATTTACCACACCTTGCCCCAAAAAGGCAAGTATCCTGGGCGCAAACACGACTTCAAAGGCGTGCAGCCAGCGATCAAACATTGCGTACACTCCTTTTCTCAAGCCAGCGAGCCAAGAGGGATATCGGCAGGCAGATTACCAAATACAAAACGCCCGTCATCACAAACGTCGGCCCATAGATCAAGTTGCTGCCACTCCATACATCCGCACGGTACATCAATTCACCGCCGGCGATTACCGCCAGCACGGATGAGTTTTTAATCAGGTTGACGGCCTGGTTGGTCATTGGCGGCAACCCGATTTTGATGGCTTGCGGCAAAATGACAAAAAACATGGTTTGAAGGTAACTGAAACCTTGGCTGCTGGCGGCTTCCATCTGCCCTGTAGGCACGGCTTTGATGGCGCTGTGAACAATATCCGCCGCATAAGCACCCGTATATAAAGCCAGACCCAGCACGCCGATGGCCTCGACGCTGAGCAGAACGCCAATTTTAGGGAGTACATTATAGTAAATGAAAATTTGTATGACCAACGGTGTATTCTGAAAAAAAGACATGTAACCCTTCAAGAGAGAAAGGATAATGCGGTTGTTGCCGCATAAAAGAATGCCGGCAATGATCCCGATAAGAAAGGTAAACATAAGCGCCAGCAGCGATATATAGATGGTACGCAGAAAACCATCCGCAAAGAAAGTCCAATCGCTGAACCAGGTTTGCCAGTTCTGCTGAGAGAAAGGTCCAGTCACATATTTCACTTCCCTGTACACAAGCGGGAGCGGAGACCACGGAGGCCTCCGCTCGCACGCCGATTCACTTCGTCAGCTCGCCGGTGTAGGCGTGGGATTGGCAGCAAGCTCTTCGGCTTCGGCCCACAGGTCGATGCCGTATTGATCCACAACAGACCAGTCCACAGTGGGGAGGTTCCATTTGACGACTAGCTCATCCATGGAACCATTAGCACGAGAAGCCATGATTAGCTCATCCACAACCGCGAGCAGACCCAGGTTGCCTTTCTTGACGGCAACGCCATAGGGTTGTGCGGCAAAGCTGTCGGGAAGCAATACGGTGGTATCGTCCAGATAGCCCATCAGGATTGCCTTATCCACGGAGAAGCAGTCGATGCGGCCGCTATCCAGCGCGGCTTTCAAATCCGGATAGGTGGGGAACTCCGCAAACTCCATGCTATACCCGGCAGCATCGGCGGCAGCCTGCAAAGCATCGCGGGTCGTCGCGCTCTGGGCAACGCCGATGGTTTTGCCGTCCAGATCCGCAAAGCTGGCAATTCCGCTGGCTTTGGTGACCAGAAGTCCAATGGCGTCCACATAATAGGGCTTGGAGAACTCATATTGCAGGATGCGATCCGCTTTGATGGTGAAGGTGGCAATGATGGCGTCAAGCTCGCCGGTATCCAGCAGCGGGCCACGTGTTTTGGCAGTAACTGCGGTAAACTCTACTGCATTGGGGTCGCCCAGAATCGCTTCGGCGAGCTTATGCGCCAAATCGATTTCCAAACCTTCAAACTCCCCGCCTAATTCCTGATAGCCGAAACTAGGCACATCGGCCTTTACGCCGACAAGCAGCTTGCCACGCTCTTTGATGGCGGCAACTTCGGCTGCATCCTCTGCGATGGCGGGTATGAAAACAGTCAGTGTAAGCAACAGGACTACTGCGATCGAAAGCAACTTTCTCATTCGGTTCCGTCCTTCCCTTAGTGTAATATTTTCCCAAGAAAAGCGGTGGTTCGCTCATTCTTGGGATGATGAAACACCGTACTTGGTGAACCATCCTCAAGGATAACGCCTTCATCCAGAAACAGCACGCGATCAGCAATGTGCTCGGCAAATTTCATCTCGTGCGTTACAAACAACATGGTGATGGGCGTTTCTTTCGCAACACGCTCCATGATGTCCAGCACCTCTTGAATCATCTCAGGATCCAGTGCGGAGGTGGGCTCGTCAAAAAGCATGATTTTTGGACGCATGGTCAGGGCACGCGCGATGGCTACGCGCTGTTGCTGGCCGCCGGAGAGCTGGCTTGGGTAGGCGCTTGCTTTCTCGGCGATGTTTACTTCGCGGAGGTTATTCATCGCACGCTCGATAACCGCTTCTTTTCCCTCCCGCTTGAGAACGATTGGCGCCATGGTCAGGTTTTCTAAAACTGTTTTATGCGGGTACAAGTTGAAGTTTTGGAAAACCATGCCAATATCCTGCCTTGCCTGGCAAAGCATACGGTTGGTCATGCTGGATATGGCAACGCCGTCAATAAACACATTGCCTCGTACGGGGCGTTCAAACATATTGATTGTGCGCAGCAGCGTGCTTTTGCCGCTGCCGCTGGGACCTATGATAACGGTTTTGGAGCCGGTAGCAATTTCAAGGCTGATGCCCTTGAGAACTTCCAAAGCGCCAAAACTGACGGAAACATCATCGAAAATGATCAAAAAGTGCTCCTCCAATCAGATGAGAAAAAGTACGACCTGCACGCGAGCTTCTTTGCTCGGCACGGCTCATCGCACTTCAGAATAATACATATTGTACTTGAATACATTGCATAATGTCAACATGGGTACTGCAAAATACAATGCAAAAACATCTAAAACGATGGTGATTTGCAGGATATACAGGCAATATGTTCACGGGTTGTATACACAACCGCGAAACGAATGTACATGGCCAGCCGCTTTGATCTTCGTGGGGCTATCGTTCACTGAATGCTGCGTTAGTTTTCCATCGAGGGGCTTTGTTGGCACAGATGCATAGGCATGCCACACTGGATCTATCGCAGGGAATACCGAAATATCAAATGGGCAGAAGAATCAAACACAGGCCATGCAAATGGCTGATGTCAAGGGAAGAGAGAGGGAGATTTGCGAAGCAAACGGGTAAATCGATGTAATCGTTGAAACTTGACAAGCATTGTCATGGTTATGTTATACTGGAAAACAGGGCAGAGGTGATACGAATGAAGATCGATCGGCTTTTTCAACTCTTATTCCTGCTGTTACAGAAGGAAAATCTGACTGCGCCGCAACTGGCAAAGCAGCTTGAGGTATCGGTTCGAACCGTTTACCGTGATGTGGAGACCCTTAGTAGCGCAGGGGTGCCGGTGTATGCGCAGGCGGGTAAAAACGGAGGCATTTCTTTACTGGAAGGCTATGCCGTTAGCAAGGCGCTTTTCTCTGATAAGGAACAAAACCAACTCCTCTTTGCGCTGCAAAGTCTGCGCGTGACGGAAAGACCCATGGATGCGCTGCTTTCCAAACTGGGCGGATTGTTCCATAAGCGTGACGCGAATTGGATTGCAATCGATTTTTCCCGGTGGGGCTTTGGCAGGCTGGATGGGGACAGGTTTGCGCAGCTGCGTGATGCCATTCTGGAAAAGCAAGTCATCCGTATCGAGTATTATAATGTTGCGGGAGAGTTTACCACACGCGATATCAAACCGTTTCGACTGGTGTTCAAAAGCCGTGGCTGGTACGTACAGGCGTTTTGTATGATGGCAGATGATTACCGCCTTTTCAAAGTCAGCCGTATCCGCGCGCTCATGTGTACTGGCGAATCTTTTACGGATGTGTTTCCCGATCAGCCTCCCGTTGAGCCCTTTCCGACAGAAACGCAGCGTACCGTAGAAGTTTCAATGTTGTTTACAACGATGGTTGCCTACCGTGTTTTTGATGAGCATGACCCAATGTGTATACAAAAACAGGATGATGGACTGCTCCGCGTAACCCTGCATTTACCTTCGCCGCTAGAACTTGCGAGCTATCTGCTAACCTTTGGAACAGATGTGACAGTGCTATATCCGCGTGAACTACGCGATGCACTCTCTCAGATGGCAGAAAAAATCGCGGCGCATCATAGAACATGACATACTGTTGTCTGGTTTGGTTCGATATGATAAAAGCACAAGGGAGATGCCCTTGCGATGTAAAGGAGGATATACCATGGAAACAAAGTATTGTCAAAGCTGCGCTATGCCGATGGGTGAGACGGATGCTGAGTACGGCACGGAGAAGGACGGCAGCAAGAGCAAGGATTATTGCCGCTACTGCTATGAGAATGGCGCGTTTACCTTTCATGGCACCATGGATGAGATGATTGACATCTGCATCCCGCCCATGGTTGAGAACAATCCCGGCATGACCAAAGAGGATGCGTTGAAGATCATGAAGGAATACCTGCCGACGCTCAAACGGTGGAAAGAGGCATAAGTCACATAAGTTTCATGCGATGCTGTAATATCTGCTGATATGAAGCGTGGTGAGCCGGACTGGGTGCTGGAATACAAACCTGCTTGCGCTCTGTCCGGCGCTATATCAAGCAACGGGTATTGCATCTTTCAGCATCAGAACGTACGTAAGACAGGTAGTACTTGCAGGAGGATGCGAACTACAGTCCTTATGGATTAAAGGAGTGAAACGCTTATGGATTGGGATAAAGCGTTCCCAAAAGCTGAAGTGCCGACACTGCTACAGATTACAGCATTTATCGCAAGTCCGCTTTGGGATGCACTGTGTGCCCATATCCAGGAAAGCTATGCGCTACGACCGCTCATCGAGCATAGCACATGTTCCGGCGCGCCTGGCTGGAATGTGAAGTATAAAAAAAGCGGACGCTCACTTTGTGTGTTGTATCCGCATAGCGGTTTTTTTACTTGTCTGGTGACTGTAGGCGGAGCGGTGGCAAGTGACGTGGAACTGCTGCTTGCCACCTTCAGCCCTGCGTTGCAGGAATTGTTTGCCAGCGCCAAACCATTCAATGGGTCACGCTGGCTGATGATTGATGTGAAGACAGTCGATATGCTGGAAGATGTCAAACGTCTTTTAGCGTTACGAATACAGCACAAACGGTAATCAAACGCCGCGCCTGTAGCGCCAGCGCAGGGCATCCTTCCCGGGTGTGTCAGGTTTGTTGTGTGATGGTGCAAGGGTTGTGTCTGTTCTGTTTCCATAGGATGCCTGTGGACATCTTCAAACTGCCGCTCTGCAATTCGCAGGGCGGCAGTGCGGCTTGTCAAGAATCCTCGGTTGGTTTCTATCATCGATGGCATTATAGCCCTGCGGGCAGTTCGCTCGCTTTCGCTATGTGTTGTGAAATGAGGCTTGGGGGTTTCACCCCATATTCCGACAGGTGTTTCACCCCTGCACCCTAACCAGCGCCGATAGCCATGAGCCCATCTTTTTTGACAAGCTGATCGCCGCCCTGCTATTCGCAGGGCGGCGATTTCTGGTATTGATTTGGCTGCCTGACTATTCGGCCTTCGGTTTCACTGGCAGAAACTCAATGTAACCACGCGTACCAATGGGTGCCAGTTGGATGCGCGGATTGGATGGATCCCACGCAAATCCGAAGGCAGTTGGATCATACCGCTTGATTGCTTCCCAGACCTGATTGATCGCTTCTTCGTAGTTCTCCTCGCAAAAAGGCTCTCCTTGAAAGCGAAGGTAGGTTGCGGCTGGCAGGGTAATCATGGCAAACCCATCGGGAAGTTGCAGCGGGTCATCCATGGCCAGTTCGACGCCCTGTACGTAGCTGGAAGTGCCTTCGGGAACCATTTCCGGAGGAAGCCACATGCCGATAGGCTCATCGAGCGCGTTGGGAATACTGGTCAGATACCCCCAGATATCACAGCCGACTTCATCACAGTACTGGTAATAATCCTTGGCTGTTTTACCGCGTTGGATGAGCGCCTTACGCGCGGATCTTTTTATGGGTTGCACAAATACTGTTTTTGTCTTCTCCATTGGCTTCTGCTCCTTCCAAGTTGTGTCATTGGCAGCATAGGGGGTAAACAGATAAAGCGGCGTAGGGCGTGCGGCGTATTGACCGGGGTTGCAGCCAAACTCCAACTGGAATGCACGTTGATAACCATCGACACTGCTAAACCCAACCTGAAAAGCCACGTCGGTCACGGTTTGGCTGCTGTCGCGCAGCATCAACGCAGATTTTGCCAGCCGCAACCTGCGGATATAATCCGCTGGCGTTCGTTTGACCCATTGGGTGAACAGCCGGTACGCGTACCAAGGGGAGTAGTGGCAGGCGTCGGCTAAAGCACCTGGTGTTATTTTTTCAAAGAGATGCTCCTCGATATACTGCTGCATCCGCCGTACCGCTGTAACCTGTTCTCGCAAATCATCACCGCCTCACACTGCGATTATACTTCCCCTTTGCCCGATGCTGCTCGACATTATTTGCCATGATTGAAGAAAACACCAGTTTGATACGTTGATTGTAGCAGCATGGCAACCATATTGGCAATGCATACCCTACAGCAGCGCCATGAAAGGGGTGATGGACGGCCCTGACCTGAGATTATTTGTAACAACCAAACATATTTACTTGACATTGCGTTACCGTACTATATAATATAGCTGTGCTAGTAATATTAGTACAGATAGGAAAGGAATACGCAATGTTTCATATTGATCGTTTCGGCAGACAGCCCATCTATGAGCAGATCATCGAGCAAGCGCTTCAATTGGTGGCTTCCGGTGTTCTTAAGCCCGGGGATCAGTTGCCAAGCGTCCGTTCGCTTTCCCAGGCGCTTTCGACGAATCCCAATACCTTGCAAAAAGCATATACCGAGCTTGAGCGGCGAGGCATTACCATGAGCGTGCCGGGAAGCGGCAGGTTTATTGCCAATGAAGCACAGCGGCTGGTGGCGGTCGGAATGGAAGGACTACTTTTGGAAGTGACTGCGCTCAGTCAAAAGCTTGCCGCCGCAGCCATCCCGGAGTCAAAAGTACAAGCGGCTGTTCACCTTGCCTATAGCAAGGACAAACTTGCCGCGCCGGAGGCTAAAGCATCAGCGGAAAAGGATACATGATGCGCGATACCGTCCCCAGGCGGCACACCATACGCATGCAGCATGCATCAAGAAAGGAAACAAAACAGTGATCACAGCAAAAAATCTTACCAAACGGTTCTCGGATGTTGCGGCACTACACAACCTGAACTGCCAGATTCCCAATGGATGTGTATATGGACTGGTAGGCGCAAACGGAGCGGGAAAATCGACCTTCCTGAGACTGGCTACAGGTGTATACAAGCCGGATGAGGGCGATATCACGCTTGATGGGACACCAGTTTTTGAGAACATCACGCTGAAAAAGCGCTTTGCCTTTGTTTCCGACGAGTTCTGGGCCATGCCGCAGAGCAGCATGGAACGCATGGCTTCGCTCTACAGCGCCGCATACGATGCGTTTGACCACAAGCGTTTTACGTCGCTGGCAAAGGAATTTGGGCTGGATACAGGCAGAGCCATCGCCACGTTCAGCAAGGGAATGCGCCGTCAGGCTGCGACTATCCTTGCACTGTCTACAGGCGCGGATCATTATTTCTTTGATGAAACGTTTGATGGGTTGGATCCTGTAATGCGTAATCTGGTCAAGCAGCTGCTGTATGCGCAGGTGGTTGATACGGGTGCCACAGTGATCATCTCCAGCCATTCGCTGCGAGAGCTGGAGGACACCTGCGATCAACTGGCGTTGCTGTATCAAGGCGGTATCGTGATGCAAAGCGATGTAAGCGACCTCAAAACGTCCTTGTTCAAGCTGCAGATTGCTTTTGGACATGACTTTGATAAAACCGTATTTGATGGGCTGGAACTGCTTAGTTATACAAGGCAGGGAAGCGTGGCCAATGCTGTGGTGCGCGGTGACAAGGAGAAGAGCCGCGCGTTGATGCAGCAGCAGAATCCGATTCTGCTGGAGATACTACCTGTGACACTGGAAGAGGTATTCTTGTTTGAAATGGAAGCGCTCGGGTACGCCTTTGATATCACCCAAGGAGGGAACTAACGCATGAAAATGTATAAAGAGACACTGCGAAAGCTGATACCGATCGGCGTGCCCCTTGCTTTGATCACAATCATCTATACTGTTATTACCAGCGGCCAGAATTACTTTGGCACCTATGTGATAAGCGCGTCACAGGCGGCTATCAGGCTTGCGCCGGTGCTTGTGTATTATACGTTATCGGGCATCCTGTTTGCTTACTATGGGTTCTCCTACTTGTTTCGGCGAGCGGCAAGTGATCTGTACCACAGCTTGCCGATCAGTCGATTTGATTTATACCTGTCAACTACGCTTGCGACTGCGACATGGATGGGCGGCACCATTGTGCTGAACCTGCTCGCGGTACTGGGACTACTGCTAATCAGCGGATGCCCGTTTGTGCCAGTGTATATCCCCATGGCGATGTTGTTCTTTTTTGTGGCGTCAATGCTGGTGTATGCGGCTGCTGCGGTTGGCTGCGCGCTTTCGGGCACGCTGTTGACGGCGCTGGCGTCCACGGGCATCGTGCTGTTTGTGCCGCGCTTCATACAGTTCATTGTTGCGCGCGGAGTGGTTGCTCGTGTGCCCATCGTTGGCTGGCTGGATCTTCCGGCATTGCTCAATCCAGCCAGCAATATCGCGACTGGCATGGTTGTGATGCAATCCCGGCAAGTATTTGTTTCACGCATCATCAATATGCCTAACACGCTGTATTCCATGCTGCCGATGCTGGTGCTGCTTCTGCTGGGCGCCTGGCTTTTCATACGCCGCTCAAGTGAAACGGCCGAGAAGGGAACCGGACGCAAGGTTTGGATTATTGCAACAGCCAGCCTGCTGGCATTGGCGGCGCTCCTGTTGATCACGGTGGACAATCACCGCCTGCTTTCCATGTATGGCGTTGCGCTGGTCGCCATCGCGTTTCTGGTATTTGTGGTATATCAATTCATTGCCAGCAGAAACATCAAGCAAATTTTGTTTTCCACGCCATGGTTCCTGCTCACCTGCGCGGTTGCGTTCGCGTTATCCCTTGGGATTGACGCCACGGTTGAGAATATCCTTGGCAAAACGCCCGCACCAACCGAGATTGCTTCCGTTCAGTTTCGCGGGCATGATGAGAAAATGGACAATCTTGAATATACGACCGTGCTGCTTCAGGAGATTGATTACACCGCCGATAGCATGAAAAAGTACGTGAGTGAAACCCTTGCCGATGCGGTGGATCGTATTAAGGAAAAGGATTTCTATGCATTTGATGTCTACAGCCAATACCAGACCATTGAGCCGATTGCGATCACGCTTACCAGCGGGGAGACGATTAAGCGGACTATTGAGTTTAAGAATGTGATGGAACTGAATGCGCTACGTGAAGAAGATCCCTTCTTTCAAGCCGCAATTCGCGCTTTTCCAACCTTGGACAGCATCCAGTACATTAACAGCGATATCTTATTGACCAAAGAAGAATCGCTTGCGCTGTTGACCAGCTTTATCAGCGAATCCCAGAAAAATGGGCTGGTTCCCAATTCCTATTATCGCCCGCGCAGCCAGTACCTTGATGATCGCGGGTATGCCTTAGAAGTCAATGGCGATCAAACCGTTGGGCGAATCAGTATTGCCGGGTACGTTGCGGATAAGCGTATCTACGAATACTACACGCTGCGCATGGAAACACCCGAAACGGCAGCGTTGATGATGCGCACCTATAATGCGTACATCAAGGAGGGTATGTTTGACCGACTTGCGCAGGCGCTCAAACATATGGCGTCTCCGTTGGCAATTGAGCGGGAGAGCCTGAGCGTGAATCTGGATTTCTATAACCTGACCAATCAGAGAGGGGATCGCTATACACAGAGCGTGAATCTATATATCAGCGGCTACACGAAACATGATGAAGCGTATGCTGATATCTACCTTACCTACTTGGAGAAATTTGTGGAGATTATCAAGCGCGGTACGCCGACGGACAATACGGATAGGATGTTTGTGCGGTTTGACTGGTTTGAATATGATGGCACGAGCCATCGCCATGAGCAGGAACCGGCTTGCTATCTTGCATTCAGCCAGGAGGATGAACTTGCGCTGCAGGCATTGATTATCGAATGGCAAACAGCAACCATGGTTTAAGTATTGACTACCAAAGCCCTGCGAGACCAAACGGCCTCGCAGGGCTTTTCAAATTCACAATCGTTACCCGCTTCAGTTGTTTTCCTGCGTATCGATAGTGCATGCGGCAACCTTGCGCATGTGTATGGCGGTCATAACCAGCGCAACGAACAGCACGGCAAGTGAGGCAACGGTTACCATGATGATTTGCGTATATTGCCCGCCATACCACAGCGGAGATATGTGGCGAATCAAAATGCCAGTGAACGCCCACAGAACCGCAAGCCCGTAACCGACATTTCGGATGCGATACATGGTGAAGGAAGCAATCAATACACCTATCACTAAGATCAATACTGTCCATACGGGCTCAGAGAGACCCAAGGCATCCCAGTTAAGGCTGCGGAGAAGCACCGTCGCATTAGCGATGGTCGCAACGGTGATCCATCCAAAATAGACGCCAAAGGGAAGACGCAGCGCCATTTCTTCCCGCGGGGAGCAGTGCGGTGCGCGCAACAACCAGCCAACACGCATCAGCGTCAGTAATAGAAGTACCATTAATACCATCGTGAGCGGGATTTGATCATAATGCCATGCGAATACCCATCCGGCGTTGAGTAATGAAGAGATACCAAACCATAGACTGACTTTGTTGAGCAACAGCTGTCGCGCCGGATCGCCGCCATCCCGTACAGGGATGAGCTGAAACACAACATAGATAAGCAATAGAAGATAGATGACACCCCATATGCCAAAGGTAAGGGGTGCGGGGGTAAAGAGGTTCTGATAGCGATCTGCTACCGCGCCAGTCATGACGCCGTTTAGCGGCAGGGTATTGGCGAGCGCGTTGACTGCTACCATGATGATGAAGCTTACCAGAACAGTTACTTTACGCCAGGTTTGTTTTACTGTAACATCCATGGGGGTTTCCTCCTTGTATATGTGTTTTTGACGTATCCCTAGAAACAGCGCTCCTTGCGCCATTTACGGCAATCCTCGATGACCTTGCCTTCATCGCACTGGTAACAGACCTCATTGGTCAACGGCTCACCCGCGAAAAACTCGTCCAGATTCGCCAGTGTTGTTTGCGCGATGTTTTCCAGCGCTTCTTCGGTCAGGAACGCTTGATGCGCTGTCAGTACCACATTGGGGCGGGACACCAGAAGCGCAAGCACGTCATCCTGAATCAACAAGCCTGAGTTATCTTTGAAGAAGAGATCGGCCTCCTCTTCATACACATCCAACCCCGCACCGCGCACCTTACCGCTGTTAAGCGCGTCCAGCAGCGCTGTGCTGTCGATCAGCGCGCCTCGCGAAGTGTTGAGGAGGAAAACGCCATCCTTCATTTTCGTAAAGGCGGAGGTATCAAGCAGGTGATGTGTTTGTTCGGTCAAAGGGCAATGAAGCGAGATGATATCGCTCTGCCGCAGCAGCTCGTCCAGCGTAACATACTCAATGTTTGCGTCCTTTGCGGGGAATACGTCAAAGGCAATCACGCGCATGCCAAACCCTTTGCAAATGTCCATGAAAGTCCTTCCGATTTTTCCGGTGCCGATCACCCCGATTGTTTTGCCATGCAGATCTACGCCGGTAAGCCCGACAAGGCTAAAGTTGAAATCCCTTGTGCGGTTGTAAGCGCGGGGCAGTTTGCGGTTCACAGCCAGCAGCAGCGCCATCGTGTGTTCCGCCACGGCATAGGGGGAATAGGCGGGTACCCGCACAACGTTGATTTTATCGAAGGCATGCACAAAATCTACATTGCTGTACCCCGCGCAACGCATGGCAAGTACGCGCACACCCAAGGCATACAAAGCGTCGATCACTTCGGCGTTAATCGTATCATTAACAAAAGCGCATACCGCATCACTGCCCGCGGCCAGTTGTACAGTGCTGGGCGTGAGTTTACTTTCCAGATACCGGATATGATAGCTTTGGTTGCTGCGGTCAAACCATTCGCGATCGTAGGGTTTTGCATCAAAGAATGTTATGGTTTTCATGGCGGTTCCCCTCTGTGCAGGTTTAATGTCCATGCAGTGCTTATATTCATTCACGCGGATGCGAACCATTGCCATGGGATCGCCTCCGTATACACAATACCCATTGTGTGTAAGCTTGAATCAGCAGCTACCATGCGGTAAAAGGACATCGCGTATTGGAGCAGGTAGTGCTTCGCGCATCTTGCCTGGAGCAATGGGCGTTGTTTTAGGTACTGGTTGACAGTGGAAGTGGCATATGGTAAGCTTGTTAAGGTTAGAGGACTATAACTAACGATGAATCACCGCAGGAGGCGACCTCCAGCACAGCCGAGCGCACACCTCCAGCATGCGGTAATCATCAGGAACATAGGAGATAATCAATGCAACATGATCTGGAAACCGCTTTGGTCACCCATTGTGCGGCAACGCTGGCAAGAAAGAAACCGGGCAGTTTATTTCGGTATCGATATGCATCCGGGGAAGATTTTAAGGTCGAGCTTGCCGGGCTGCGGGAAACCCTTCGGGAGAAGGGGGTCGAGATCCGTGTTATGAAGGCTGAAAACAACGCCAGCATGCTGTACGTATACCGGCCTTCCATGCTGGTCAATCTAGTTGCCCTGAGCGCAGTAAACACCTTTCTTAGCTCGCTTGGGTATCAAGATGCTCATGAGCCGGAAGGATATTTGGATCAACTACAAAGCCGCATTACAGGCGCAAAGGGGTTTCCCCATGAAATTGGGATTTTTTTAGGGTACCCGCTGGCGGATGTGAAGGGTTTTATGGAACACCACGGGCTGCAGTATCGTTGCCTTGGATGCTGGAAAGCTTATGGCGATGAAGAAAACGCCTGTAAGCTCTTTACGCTCTATGCGAAGTGCAAGCGAATCTACCTGGCTCGCTACAAGGAGGGCAAAACACTCTCACAGCTTACCATTGCCAATAGTTGAAAGGAACCTGCCCCGCGCCAGACTGGCTGAAGATTGGAGCGTCATCTGTTAAACTTATGCGATGCACATCTTGCATTCTTAACCTTTTCGATGTTGAATTTTAACAATGTAGCGGTACAATAGATTCATGCCCGAAATCACTCATTAGGGAGGATAAACGATGAAAAAGCTGCTAGCCCTTCTGCTCGTGGTTGTTCTGAGCGTTTCCTGTGTATCCGCGATGGCCGAAGCTATCAAGATGGACAAACTTACCCTTGAATTTGTACCCTCCAAGGATGCCGATGTGATCATCACCGGCACCAAAAACCTGCCGGAACTCCTCCAGGCCGAACTGCTTAAACAAGGCTATGACGTCGGCGAGGTGGATATCACAGTTGGCACCTCCTATGAGGCTACAGGCGAAGCCATGGCTGCCGGAACCATCGACCTTGGCTGGCTTCCCGGTGGCACTTACGCGCTCTTCAGCGATGAAGTGGATGTCATCCTGACCGCTACCCGTGCTGGTTTGAGCAATGACAGCACCGATCCCACCACATGGAACGGCGATGCCAATAAAACCACACCAACCGATGAGCAGGTTACCTTCTACCGCTCGCTCATCTATGCTACGCCATCCGCTTACGGCAAGGAGCTGGCAGCGAAAGTGAACGCGGGCGAAACCCTTACATGGGAAGACCTGGACAAAGCGAGCTGGGCCGTGCTCAAGACTTCTTCTTCTGCCGGGTACATCTACCCCACCATGTGGCTGATGGCCGGATATGAAGGCAAGAAGATTGTTGATTTGACCAATGTTGTTACGCTGAGCGGCTATGGTGAGAGCTTTGCGCAGGGTGCTGCCGAAGCGGTTGATATCATTGTGTGCTATGCGGATGGCCGTCGTGACTATGAAGCGGCGTGGATTCTGCCCGCTGATCAGCAGGATGCTACCGGCAAGGCTGGCATGAGCCGCAACGAATCCATCTGGAATGAACTGAGCGTCATCGGCGTGACCGAGCCCATTTACAACGATACCGTGTCCATCACCAAAGCAAACGATGCGGTGTACAACCCCGAGTTTATCGTCGCGATTCAAAACGCGCTGATCAACCTCATCAACACCGATGAAGGTAAAGAGATCTTCTCCGTGTACAGCCACACTGGCTATGCCATGGCTACCGATGCGGATTATGAAGGCGCACGCAAGGCGCTTGAGGTCGTCAAATAAGGTACATATTCCTTCTGAAGGCGGTGCGGCGCTTGCCGCGCCGCCTTTCGCGTTTCCCTTCTGCGCTATTGTCACGCCATGGCAAGCATGGTATAGTGTGATTGCAATAACCTGAATAAGTAAAGAGGCATCGTTTATGATTGAATTCATCCATGCTGGTAAAACCTATCCAAACGGCGTTCAGGGGCTCAAAGACGTCAACCTGACCATCCAGCAGGGCGAGTTTGTCGCGATCATTGGCCTTTCCGGCGCGGGAAAATCGACGCTCATCCGCACGATTAACCGTATGATCGACGCGACCGCCGGGCAGGTGATCGTGGATGGTGTGGATGTGATGACGCTGCGCGGCAAGAGTATGAGACGTTTTCGCCGACATATCGGGATGATTTTTCAATCCTTTAACCTGGTCACGCGATCCACGGTCATTAAGAACGTGCTTACCTCCATGGTACCGGATATGAGCTTTCTGCGTGTGCTCTTTGGCATCTTCACGAAAAAGCAGGAACTTTCTGCGCTTGCGGCACTGGAAAAGGTGGGCATTCTGGATA
>Ga0351920_1117_pt1 | contig 16988 bp, 12 predicted proteins | sample BONcelHT113001C8_FD_206854 | JGI IMG/M metagenome (GOLD analysis project Ga0351920, IMG submission 206854) | Enriched cells from coal bed in the Powder River Basin, Montana, United States - BONCAT cells T11 rep2 HSBNCT.T11.300.1.C8 ... | reverse complement strand
CAAGCAGTTCCACCAGCACGGATACGGTATCCAGTATCAGCGAAATCGGTTCGGTTCCCTCCGCCACCAAAGAGGGCGATAGCGGCACCAATGTGAAAAAGCTGCAACAGGCGTTGCAACTGCTGGGCTATTACAGCGGTGATATTGATGGTGATTACGGCACAAAAACGATTTCCGCAGTGAAACGGTTTCAAAAAAATCGCGGCATGAAGGAAGATGGCGTCGCAGGCGCAAGTACCATCCGCGTATTATTTGGCACAACGAAAACCACCACCTCGTCATCGTCGTCATCGTCGTCATCCTCCTCCAGCAGCACGACATATAAGACGCTTGTGCTGGACTGGTTTGAAGATAACGTGACCAGCGTCATCCCCAAAAAAGCGAAGTTTACCATCAAGGATGTACGGTCAGGCAAGACCTTCACCGCCGTTCGCTGGAGCGGGCTCAACCATCTGGATGCGGAGCCGGCTACCGAGGATGATACGGCCATCCTCAAGAAGATTTACGGCGGCACATGGAGTTGGAATCGCAGGCCGATCTTGATCCTGTACCGTGGGAATGTGTACGCCGCATCGATGAATGGCATGCCGCACGGTACCAGCACGATTAGCAACGGCTTTGACGGCCACTTCTGCATCCACTTTAAAAACAGCAAGACCCATGAAACAAAGGTCGTGGATGATGGTCATCAAAGCGCGGTAACTGCCGCGGGCAAAGCTACATGGTAAATGGCTGGATAGCTTAAAAACGTGGTGTAGTGGTTCATCGCAATGGCATAACGGCGCAGTTGAACAGCTCTTGCAGGAATAGGGCGCGACATTAGCACGCTGCATTGACTTGGTACACACCGCGACGAAACTGCGCCCCGCAGGCTTACGCCTGCGGGGCGCAGTTTTTATTCGAGCGACATCACGTGTTGCTACCGAATAAAAACGCTTGTTATGTTTTTCTCCCGCGCCATCTTCTACGCACTTATGCATGCCTACGCGTGCACATCTTCCTTCTGCTTATCTCGCAGGATGAATTTCAGCGGCGTTCCCGTAAACTGGAAACTCTTGCGGAAATGATTCTCCAGATACCGTTCATAAGCAAAGTGCATCAGTTCATGATCGTTTACAAAAAAGATGAACGTCGGCGGGCATACGGCTTGTTGGGTAGCATAATAGATTTTCAGCTTTCGGCCGCTCTGCACAGGCGGCTGAAGGCTGGCCAGCGCATCGGCAAGCGCTTCATTCAAAACGCCCGTCGGGATGCGGCGGCGGTAGTTCTCAAATACTTCTTTCACCTTGCCAAGCACCGCTTGCACGCGTTGCCCCGTCAGCGCGGAAAGGAACAAAACCGGGGTATAGCTCATAAACTTCAAATCATTCAGGATGGTCTTGCGCATATCCGCCATGGTATTGGTATCTTTTTCAACCAAATCCCATTTGTTGACCACCACAATCACCGCTTTGCCAGCATCCAGAATCAACCCGGCGATTTTGGTATCCTGCTCAGTTACGCCATCCTGCGCGTCCAAAAGCAGCAAAGCCACATCACAACGGTCAATCGCGGCGATGGAACGCAGGACGCTGTACTTCTCCAGACTTTCATCCTCAATGGCTTTCTTCTTGCGCATTCCTGCCGTATCGATGATGTTCACGCGTGTGCCGTCCACATCGGTAAAGGGGGTATCAATCGCGTCACGCGTAGTGCCGGGGATATCGCTGACCATCGTTCGCTCCTGCGCGAGGATGCGGTTGCAAAGCGAGCTCTTGCCCACGTTGGGCCTGCCCACCACCGCCAGTTGGATCACATGGTCTCCCTCATCCAGCTCCTCCGCCTGCGGCGGGGGCAGCAGCTTGACAATTTCCGAGAGCAAATCGCCCAACCCCAACATATTGGTGCTGGAAATCCCAATGGGGTCACCAATACCCAGATTGTAATACTCATACAGACTATCCGCCATGCCCTTATGATCCACTTTATTGACGACCAGCAAAAGCGGTTTCCGCGTTTTGCGAAGATAAGCCGCCACCTCCGCGTCCTCTGCGGTTAAGCCCGTACGACCGTCGCAAAAAAAGCAGATCACATCCGCCATATCCATGGCGATTTGCGCCTGATACCGCATTTGGGACAGCAGAACATCCTCGCTGCGCATGTCAAGCCCGCCGGTATCGATGAGCGTAAAGCGTCTGCCCGCCCATTCCACATCCGAGTATACACGGTCGCGCGTCACGCCGGGCGTATCTTCCACGATGGAGATACGCCTGCCCGCGATACGGTTAAAGAAAGTTGATTTACCAACGTTCGGACGGCCTACGATGGCCACCAGCGGTTTTGCCATTTTGCATTACTCCTTTATTACGGTCGGTCAAAGCGCCTTAGCGCCCATGGATGGCCTCATACAGATCGTACCCGTCATCCACGATGCGAACGGGCACGGGCAGGCGGCTTTCAAACTCGGTTAGGGTCATGTCATCCAAAAACAGGTCACGCTCATGCCGCAGCATATTGCAGCTGATGAGCACAGCTTCCGCGCCCGCTAGCGCCTCGGGCGGTATTTGCGATAGCGTATCTTCGCCGGTGAGCAAACCCGTTACGGTGATGGTTTCGCCAAAAAAGTGGTTAAGGATGGTCACCACCCGCACCTGCGTACCCGCGGGCGCAAACCGCTGGGTAAGCCGTTTCATGTGCGGGGTTGCGCTGGTTCCGGTGATAAGCACATAAATATGCTTCTCTGCTTCATCCCCGCACTGCGAGGTTCCCTTCGTCTCCGCAAGAGCGGCCATATCATCCGCTTCGGCTTGCCGCATGCCCTCTTCCAACTGCGCCAGCAGCCCCACCCCATTTTCGATCTGCGGAAAATCTTCATACCAGTCGTATGACGGTATCGGTTCGCCGCTTAAGCAGTAGAACTCATCGCTGGCGAATACCAGACTAGTGCCAATCTGTTCACGGCACGCCTGCTGGAAAGGGGCAAGCATGTCCAGCAGCGCCTTTGCGCCCGCGCTGTCAAAGAGCGTAAGGGGCGCAAGTTTCGCGCGGAATTTCGTCAGCCCTACGGGAACCACGGCCACCGAAAGCGTAGCAGGCGCAAGGGAGCGCAGATCGCGCAGGGTATCCATCAACACCTGTCCATCATTGAGCCCGGGACAGCAGACAATCTGGCAATGAAAGCGAATCCCCGCCTCCTTGAGCCTTGTGAGCCGCTCCATGATGCCTCCGGCGAAGCGGTTGTTCATCATGCGGCAGCGCAGCTGCGGATCCGTCGTGTGTACGCTCACATACAGCGGTGAAGCGCGCCTTTGGATGATGCGCGCAAATTCCGCCTCATCCACATTGGTCAGGGTTACGAAATTGCCCATCATGAGGGAGTAGCGCCAATCATCATCTTTTACATGCAGCGTCGGGCGCGTGCCAGGCCGCATTTGATCCACAAAACAGAACACACACTTATTACGGCATGTGCGCGGCGTCAGCGTCATACTCTCGCCGAACTTGATGCCCAACGGCTGCCAATCCTCTTTGCGGATGGCAACCGTTTCCGTTAGGCCGCTTCGACGCTCCAACGTCAACGTCAAATCGGGCTGAACGCTAAAGGCCTGATAGTCGATTTCATCAATCACAGGTTGATCGTTCATGGCCAGCAGCGCATCTCCCGTGGCAAGCCCGTATGCCTCCGCTACCGAACCGTGCTCCACCCCTGTGATCACATGCTTCATCCGTGTAAACCTCCCCTTTGCACTGCCCGGGGCAGTATCTTTTATTATCCTTCGTTTCTATGGGAAAGTCAAGTTTGGCCTGCATCTCCACTTTCATTTCTACTTTCATGGCTTCTTTGCTTAACAAAGCGGGCGCCCGTAACAAAATCCCCCCGGCGCTGTACGGCAGTTGACCCATGTGCTATAATATCTTGTCATGGGATACCATCGGGAAAGGGGCAAAGTGAGGATGGAGACCACCCTGGCGCAAGCACGATTGATTCTGGCATCTGGCTCGCCCCGCAGGCGAGAGCTGCTTTCCCATTTCGGCATTCCGTTTGCGGTGATTCCCTCGGACGTAGATGAAGCTTGCAATGGCACCGGCATAGCGCAGGTAGCCATGCTCGCCCTGCGAAAAGGTGCCGATGTTGCCAGCACGCACCCGCACTTACCCGTTCTCTCCGCTGATACGCTGGTATGCCTGGCGGATAGGGTGCTGGGAAAACCCGCGAATGCGCAGGACGCGGAGCACATGCTCAGCGTGCTTTCCGGCGTGTGGCATCAGGTACATACCGGCCTTTGCATGCGTTTGCCGGATGGTCGGCTATTTGAGCGTGTGGAAACCACAAACGTAAAATTCCGTACCCTGTCCCATGCGGAGATTGCCCGCTACATTGCCACAGGCGAACCCATGGATAAGGCAGGCGCATATGCCATGCAGGAAAGAGGCGGAATGTTTGTGGAGCGCATTGAGGGAAGCCCCACCAATGTGATCGGCCTGCCCCTGGCAGCGCTAGCGCAGGTGCTGACAGCCGCCGGCTTGCTGACAGATGGTTAGCACCGCCCGGATTTCAACCACGCGGATCCCGAATCATAACGAACGGATGTGTGAACAATGGCTTTCGTAGCGCATGACCTGGGCATAGACCTTGGCACCAGTAATACGCTCGTATATGTGAAGGGAAAGGGCATCGTGGTCAGTGAGCCGACCATCGTAGTCGTCGAAAGCTCCAATGAGCGCAGGGTAAGGGCTGTGGGTGATGATGCTAAAATCATGCTCGGCCGCACCACCGAGGGCGTGATGGCTGTTCGGCCCATGCGCGAAGGCGTGATTACGGATTTTGACATGACGCAGATTCTCCTGCAATACTTCACACGCAAGGCAATCGGCTCCAGCTATCTGGTCAAGCCGCGCCTGTTCCTGACCTACCCCTGCTCCATCTCCGGCATCGAGCGTCGCGCTGTAATGGAAGCCGCCAAGTACTCCGGCGGCCGCAAGGTTTTTTTGGTGGAAAAGCCCTTTGCGGCGGCGCTGGGCAGCGGTCTTCCCGTTTTTGACCCCAGCGGCTGCATGATCGTGGATATCGGGGGCGGGACGACCGATGTATCCGTAATTTCGCTTGGCGGCGTCGTCATCAGCCACTCCATTCGCGTAGGCGGCATCAAGATGGATGAAGCCATCATCAACTTTATCAAGCGTGAGTTCAACATCCTGATTGGAGATCGCACCGCCGAGGAAGTCAAGCTTGATTTGGGCGCGGCACTGCCCATTCGGGAGGAGCGGCGGGCGCGCATCCGCGGGCGGGACATGGTCACAAACCTCCCGCAGACTACAGAAATCACCTCAACGCAGATTTACCAGGCCATCCATGAACCCTGCATAGCCATTTTAAGCGCCATCAAGTGGGTTTTGGAGCGTACGTTGCCAGAGCTTGCCGCGGATGTAATGCATAACGGCATCTACATCACCGGCGGCGGCTCGCTGCTCTACGGCATGGATCAGATGATCGCAAGCGAGTTGGGTATTCCTGTACTGCTGGCCAAAGAACCCATGGACTGCGCGGCGTTGGGACTTGGCAACATCATCGAGAATTTCGACCTGCTACAGCATTTGGGTCGCACCAGCTTCCTAAAGCAGGGCTAACCCCCGTAATAGCAGGCCGCTACCGAACGCACCGGAGGATAATGAATGAGGCTCAAGGAACCTAAGCCCGAAAGACGGCGCAGCCGTAATACAGCCGCACGCACCGTTTGGAAGCGCATCATTATTGTTATGGCGGCGCTGGTCATTCTCGGTCTGGCGGGCACGCACCTGTTCAGCCTGATTACCGGCAACGAAACGCTCGCCATACCGGAAGATGCGGTCGCCAGTGTGCTTACGCCCCTGCAAACCGGCTTTTCCAGCGTTGTGGACTCGGTTGTCAATTACCTGTATAAGTTAAAACTGCGTACCAATCTGGAACTGGCTTACAACGAACTGAAACAACAGAATGAGCAGCTTGTCTATCAAGCGATGCTTGCCGATGAACTGCGCTATAAACTGAGCGTCTATGAAGATCTCTATGACGAGATTTCCGTTAATGAAAGCATGAATCCGCTGGTTGCCACGGTGATCGGCCATGATTCCGGCAACTATTTTTCCGTGTTCACCATCAACAAAGGGAAGAATGACGGTGTACAGGATTATATGGTCGTAACCATGGAAGGCGCGCTGGTTGGCTATACGTATAATGTATCGGCTACCAAATCCAGCGTGCGTACCATCATCGACAGTGAGGCCAGCATTGCCGCGCTCATCTCCTCCACAAGGGATCAGGGCACCGTACGCGGTACGCTGGGTGTTGATGGCACTGCCATGTGCCGCATGTACTACCTGCCCGATGAACACCTGCCCCGCCCGGGGGACACGGTGGTCACATCCGGCGTGGTCATGTCTTTTCCAAAAGGCATCCCCATTGGCACTGTACGGGAGTCCACCCGCGGCATGGAAAGCAATAAAAGCTACATTGTTGTCGAACCCATCGCCAATTTCCGGCATATTGAGTATGTGATCGTGCTGCGCTACCAGCCTGATGCTGAAGCCGTAGAAGGGCAAACCAGCAGCTCGGATTCATTAACCTTTACCCCGCTTGAAACCTCCAAGCCCATTCCCACCATTCAAATCGGTTCTGATTTCTACCAGCTTGCGCCTACGCCTGAGCCCACCGCAACCCCCACAGCGCCGCCCATAGACGGCAGCGTGCTGCTCACCAGTGAATCGCCCCTCCCGCAGGGAACGCTGTCCCCGGGCACACAGAGTTATGAATACCAAGTGCCAAGCGGCATGGCAACCGGCAGCGAATATGGCTTCACCCTTGCGCCTACTGCCACCCCAACGCCCTCGCCTCCCCCGCTGGATATCTCTGTGGAGGAGGACTGAGCATGGTCAAACGAGGACTCACTTTTGGCCTGCTTACCTTGCTGGTATACCTGCTGCAGGCGACCGTGGCAAAGCATATCGCGCTTTGGAATGTCGCGCCCAACATCGCGCTGGCGATGATTGCGATCGTAACCGTCGCGCTTGGCCGCAAATACACGTTTTTCATGGCACTCACCATCGGTTATCTTTTGGAGATTATGCTGCCGGCGCTGGATTATATCAATCTCATTCTATTGCCTGCCTGCGCAATGCTCGGCGCGCTTGCATTTTCGGACAAGAGCGAACGAAAGCTGGAAGAAGAACGCAGCATGGGCAAACGGGGCGGGAATTTGCCCGCACACATCCGCACGCTGTTATGCGCTTTGCTGAGCATCGCCATCTTTGAAATCGTCAACCTATTCTATATTTACCTCAATGGCATTGTGATCGATGGCGATCAACTCCAACGGGCGACAATCTCCATTGTATACACAACCGCATTGGCCGGCGTAATGCAGTTTCCCGTCCGTTGGTGGCTGGGCACCTATCGCTTAAAGAAGGCACGGTAGTTTATGTTTCCGCCCTAATCCCCCGCCAAACAGGTATGCAGCCTGCAACCATAAAACCGCGCACAGGCAGGAAGGAGCACTTATGAACGCTTCCCCCAACCGCAAGCTTGACCGCAAAGAATACAACCTTGGCACCCGATACCTCGTTTTTCTGGGTATCGTGGTGGTTATGTTCATTTACCTGATAAGCGGCCTTGTGTCTTTGCAACTGACCGAAAGCGAGGATTATCGGCTGAATGCAGAGTCTCGCCGAACCACAAAAATCACCCTGCGCGGCAGCCGCGGTATGATTACCGATACCGATGCGGTTATCCTCGCCAAGGATGAGATGATCTATAACGTCACCTTTTATCGTGACGCATCCCAGAATAGCGCGGCACAGTATACCGCCTTTACACAAGCCATTTCCGATGCTATTGATATCATTGAAGAAAACGGCAGCTCGCTTTCGGTGCGTTTTGTAATCGAGCGGGATCCCGATACCTCCGCATGGCGTTTCAACTTCGGCTCCGGCGTAAGCGAGGCTGTGTTGCAGACCCGAGAAACCCAGTGGCGTAATAACAATTACTTCACCACGACTCGCGTGCCTACGGCGGATATCGCCATGGAACGCTTGATAGCCCGATTCCGCATCCCGGAGGATATGGATGAGGAGAAGATGCTCAAAGTCATGGCCGTTTACTCCGAAATGCAGATGAACCTGTATAACTCCCAGCCCATCGTAATTGCCAAGGATGTGCCTTATGAAACTGTAATAGAAATCGAGGCGCGCTCCATGACCCTGCCCGGCATGGCGGTTGCCGTTGGTACCAAGCGAATCTATCCGCGCAGCACGCTTGCCGCGCAGGTAATCGGCTATATCGGCGCGATTCCCTCTCAGGCAAAATGGGAAGAGCTCAGGCCCAAGGGATACAAGTATAGCGATGTTATCGGTTTGGATGGCATCGAAGCCTCCATGGAAGACTGGCTCACCCAGAACAACGATGCAAGGCAAGGATATAAAATCGTCGAGCGTGACAGTGTGGGCAAAATCACCCGCGAGCTTAGCTATGTGGAGCCGCAGGATGGCAACAACGTCAAACTGACCCTCTATGCAAGCTACCAGCAACAGGCCGAACGTGCGCTGGCTGAAAACGTAAATACTACCCGCTCTACGCAGGAAGCCAAGCTGATGCTCAACAGCTGGCTAGAAAGCAACAAATCCGATATTGAGAACCGCAACTGGGAGAAATATCCCCTTTCGCTGGCGGATCGCGCGGCAATGATGGTAATCGATATGGAAGGCCGCGTGCTGGCCATGGCCAACTACCCCACTTACGACCTCAACGCCTTGGTGGCGGCCGGAGCGGAAAGCGCGGAGATCCTGACGGACACCCGCAACGTGCTCATGAACTATAACATTCACGCGCGCGGAACCCCCGGCTCCATCTTTAAAATGGTATCCTCCCTGGGCGCCATGTTGGAGGGAGAACTGCTCGTCAATGAAACCATCAGCGACGCAGGCTACTTCACCGTATACACGACCGACCTTACCACCGCCCCCAAGTGCTGGATCAGCGCCTCGCAGCGCTATAAGCATCAGCACCAGACCATTGTGCAAGGGCTTGCCAACAGCTGTAACTACTTTTTCTATACCTTGGGGCATAGATTGGGTGAAACCAGGCTGTATCAATACGCTTCTGAGTTTGGCCTTACCAGCCGCACCGGCGTGGATCTGCCCGGTGAGGAGCGCAGCGTGGTCGGTTGCCAAAACAGCCTGTACGATCCCGATAAGTCGGTCGATGAGGCCTCGCAGGATACTGCCGTGCCCATCATCGTGTTCAACTCCATCAAAAAGCACCTGCGCAATCAGGGCGCCATCCGCAACATCACCTATGATGACGATCGCCTGAACCGCTGCATCAAACGGCTGATGGATATGGCCGTCAATACCAACCAGACGGACTGGGTTGTCAGCATGCGCCCCATCCTGATGGAAGAATTAAACATGACGCGCGAGATGGTATACCTGCAAGTGATCATTGGCGACACCTACAACTACCTCAACGATATCAAGTGGGGCGGCGCGCAGACCATTCAGGTAGCCATTGGCCAGTCAATCACCGTGGTCACACCGGCAGCGGTGAGCCGATATGCGGCTACCCTGGGCAATGGCGGCACCGTCTACAATCTGATGATCGTCGATAGCATCACCTCACCCGAAGGCGATATCCTCAGCCAGCGTACCCCCTCCATCCTGAACACCTTTGAAGGCGCGGAAGATTATCTGCCGCTCATTTTGGAAGGGATGAAAGGCGTTGTGGACGAATCCGGTACCGCCGCAAAGTACTTCAAAAAATGGAGCTATCGCGACAACGTTTGCGCGAAAACAGGCACGGCTGAAGTCACCTCAATCGATCTGGAAAACAACGCGTGGTTTATTATGCTTGCCCCCTATGAGAAGCCGGAAATCGCCGTGGTGGTGTTCATTCCCAGCGGCTTGAGCGGCGGAGAAGCCAGCCTGGCGGCGCGCGAATTTGTCGGCTGGTACATGGATCAAAAAACATTGCGTACGGATAGCGCCTTATTCCCCGGCGGCAACATGCTCGCGCCTTAGCGTACGATGAGGCGATCGCAGCCGCGTTTGTGATTTGGCAGTATTGAGCAGGAGGTATGACCGATGAGCCAGGCATGGGTGATTGTTTCCGGCAAGGGGGGCGTTGGCAAGTCCACCATTACAGCGTCGCTGGCCGTCGCACTGGCAAGGCGGCAGTTGATGACCGTTGCCGTGGATACCGATATTGGCCTGCGCAGCCTCGATATCCTGCTGGGTCTTCAAAACAAGATAGTTTATGACATGGTGGACGTCGCCAATAAGGATTGCAAACTCAAATACGCGCTTGTGCAGTATGCCGGCGCACCTTCTCTGTCGCTCCTGCCGGCTTCGCAATTGGGCAGCTCGGCGGATGTCAATGCAGAGTTAATGGGCAAGCTCGTGCGCAAGCTTAAAAAGCGTTTCTCCTATGTGCTGATGGATGCGCCTGCCGGGCTGGAACGGGGCGTCACGAACACGCTGCACAGCGCGGATCATGCCTTGCTCATCGTAACGCCAGACGATGTATCCATCCGTGATGCGGAGCGCGTAATCACCTTGCTTGCCCAGCTCCATAAGCCGCGGCCGCTGCTCATCGTAAACCGTGTTGTGCCGGATCTGGTGCTCCGCGGGGAGATGTACAGCCCGCAAACCGTCGCAAATACGCTGGATGTCCCTCTGCTTGGTTATGTGCCAGAGGATCGCGCGGTTTTACGCGCACTCAACCGGCATCAAACCGTCATGGATGAAGATTGCCCCGCCAGGCAGGCGCTGGAGCGCATTAGCCAGCGGTTTGTGGGCGAGTATGTGCCCATGCCCAGCCACACGAAACGGCGCTGGTTTTTTGGTTGGCGCTAACGCAAGGAAGCATGTTACCTGCGCGCGTACAACGGCCCAACAAGGAGGGATAGCCTATGATGCTCAATGAATCCTGGCGTTCCAGGGCGCATTTTGATATCACCCTGACTGTGCTGGTGTTTGTCCTGGCCGCATTTGGGGTGCTGAGCGTTTCCGTCGCCACGTTTTCTACCGATTCCAGCGTTGAAGATACGCTGCTTAACTATATTGTCGCTTCGCACTATGGTTTGCGGCAGGCAATATTCTTTTTGATCTCCCCCGTCGTGATCGGCGTTATCACTTTTTTCCCGTATGAGTTTATCCGTCGTCGCTCTCAGCTCTTTTATTACTTTTCCTGCGGATTGCTTTTGGTGGCGCTGGGCGGCCAGGCGGCAGGCGTAAAAGCGTGGATCGATATCATCTGGGGCTATACGCTGCAGCCATCGGAGTTTATGAAGCTGGCATGCATCATCGTAACCGCAAAGTTTCTGGAAAAAAGTGATGATCCCATGGGCAACATGAGCAGCGCAGTCCGTCTATCACTGCTCATGGGCATCCCCTGGCTGCTCACCCTCGCGCAGGGCGAAACAGGATCGGTCATGGTGGCTATATTCCTCTTTGGGGTTATGATGTTTTTCGGCGGAATGCGGCTTAGAATCATGGGCGGGATCATCGCTGTTGCCGTCATCGGCATAGCGGTGCTTTATGGCGCAACCATGGCATCCGGTTCCACCGATTATCGCCTGACCCGTATCCTGTCCTTCGTCAACCCAGAGCTGGTAGACGAGGCCGCGACGTATCAGGTGAACAACTCGAAAATCGCCATCGGGTCCGGCGGGCTGTATGGCGTGGGTTCCTTTGTGCAAGGCAGTTTCAGTCAGCTGGATTATGTGCCGGAAGATTGGACGGACTTCATTTTCGCTACCATTGGGGAAGCCTATGGGTTGATCGGCACCCTGTTTGTGGTACTCACGTACCTGCTTATCATCATCCGGCTACTGTACCTTGCCCGCTATACGGGGGATCGTTTTGGACAGATGATCATCATTGGCGTGATGGGTATGCTGCTGTTCCATGTGTTTGAGAACGTGGGCATGACCACAGGGCTCATGCCCGTTACCGGGATACCGCTGCCCTTCCTTAGTTACGGCGGCAGTAACCTCATTACCAATATGGCAGGCATCGGTCTGGTGCTCAACGTAGTGCGCAACCGCAGCGTCATGAACAGTGAAATGCTTACCCCGCAAACCAGTATCAGCGCCAAGTATACGCGCTAACTACAAGATGCTTGCCCATAGCCAGTGATAGCTGGTAAGCCATGGTTCGAGCGCAAAGGCTAATGCGTGTTTTCATACGGCGCAACCGATTGGTGCGTTTGTACAAAGCCCAACCCTTACGTCAGATTGATCTCTTGTATACAAGCAATAATCTTGCAGAGTTTTGAAGTGAGCGGCGTTCGCACAGTCCATGGGATCTCGCAACAGGAAAGCCGATGCGCAGTGCGCATCGGCTTTCTTGCGGAAAATTGGTTTGGGAACCACCCTCTGTTGTTTTCGGGTTAATCCGTGGTATTCATCACTTGCCCGCAATAGAGGTAAAGTAGTTCATCACATAGCCGGTTAAGCCGTTGTAGCGCACCTTTGTCCAATCCTGCCCGGGCGCAATGATGGTGGCGCTTTTCCCGCTGGGGATGCGTGTAATCACCGATGCCGTCATAGCCGCGGAGCTGCGCAGGTTTACAAAGGAGCCTTGCGGGTGAATAACCTTGAGCGTCGGCGTTGCGGGCAGGTTGTGCAGTTTGACATACTTAGTGAGCACATAGCCGGTGGCGGCGTAGCTTTCGGCATAAACCTTGCTCCACTCCGTTCCTTGCACCAGCACACTCAGGCGATACCCATTAGCCAACCTCGCGACAATGGTGGATGCCGTGCTGGGTGATTCCCGCAAATTGAGGCGTTGGCTGCTTACGGGATTGTTTACGATGGCATAGCCTGCACCGCTTCCACCGCCCTGATCCCGGGAGGCTTGCAATCCCTCCGCAAGGAAATCACTGCTGATAAAGCCGGTAAACCCATCAATGCAAACGTACCACCAGTTGTTCCCCTGATAGAGCACAGCCACATATCGGTCGCCGGCAAACTGCCTGATCACCGCGCCGCTGGCGCTGGGCGCTGCGCGCATATTGACCGCGGTGTTGTTGGGGGTTTTGATCGTACCCACCTTGGTTCCAATGGGTTGGTAGGATACTGTGGTGAACTCACTGCGTACATAGCCTAGCGTGTCTCCCATCTGCACGCGGTACCACCCGTTTTCTGCCGATAGGATGGTCAGCGGCACGCCATTATAGAGAATGGTAATCACTTCAGCCGAATAGCTGGGCGTTGCGCGCAGGTTCAAAAACGCGGTGGCTTTCGCATTGCTTACGATGGCGACATTGCCATACGTCAATGCATCCGTGGTGGCAAGGAAATTCTTGCTCATGTAGCCGGTTTTGTTATCGCCGGTAAGCACATAGAAGAAATTATTCTGGCTTCCATTCACGCGAACCCACGCACCCCGCGGATAGGCGCCAAGCCATTGACTGGACGAACTTGCCCCTGCGCGAAGGTTAAGGGATTGCGTGCCGGTCACAACGGCATAGGTTTCGGCCAACGCGGCCGCCGATAGAACGGTCCCAAGCAGGCAGGCAGCGCATAGCACGCGCAACGCTCTTGCAAGGCACCTCATCTTCTTTTTCATGCGCCATCGTTCCTTTCGACCGTCGTTCAACACAGATACCGGTAAATACCGCTACCTGATAAACGCATCACATCCAGGGTTTCATCCCGCGTCACGGGGATTTGCCATTGCATGACACGTAGCAATCTGCCTTGTCTACCTCTTCAAGCGGGCATGCCTGGCTAGCGCACCATCACCACAGCTTGCCCGTCGCTTGCAATGGCAGCCACGCCAGCACATCTTGAATGGCCTTGTCCCAATAGTCCCAGGTATGCGACGCGCCCGGTTCACGGTCGTAGCGGATGCTCAATTTCTCCTGAAAACGCGCCATGAAAACCTCGTTGGACTCATACAGAAAATCCTCCGTGCCGCAGGAAGCGAAAATGCGAGGCGCTGTGGTTGGGTCAAGCGCATCCGCCAGTTTCTCAAGATTGCCAATGCCGTTGATAAGCCCCTCCCGATCGCCGAAGATATCGCAAAGCTCTTTGACAAAATCTGCGTCCATGATGTTATCATCCATGGCAACATGGAGCCACATCGGCGCGGAAAGCGCCGCTACCGCGCCATAGCGCGCAGGGTCGGCCAGCCCAAGTTTCATCGCGCCATAGCCGCCCATGGATAACCCTGCCGCAAAGCGCCCCGCGCGTTCATGGCTTAAGGGGAAGTAGCTTTCCATCACACGGGGCAGTTCTTCGCGCACAAACGACCAGTATTTCGCGCCATGAACCATATCCGCATAAAACGAACGGTTCACGGCAGGCATCACAATGGCCAGGTAGTACTTTTGCGCGTAGGACAAGATGCGCGTGTTGCGGAACCATGCGGTATGATCGTCGCTCAAGCCGTGCAGCAGATATAGCGTTGGGATGGGTTCTCCCGCGTGCTCTGCCAGCACATCGGCATCCGGCAGCAGCACATAAGCGGCGGTCTGAATCTGTAACGTCTGGCTGAAGAAGTGAAAGTCATTCCAAATCATCATGCATCCCCCTTTGTTTCTATGCATTATAGCACAGGGGCAAGGTGCAACTCAAGATAACCAAGGACATCCCCTGTCGCCTGGAATCGTTTACGCTTCGATGAATCTATGAAGCTATCCTGCGCGCCCTTGTACGGCGTCCCGTTGTTTGTGGTTTTACATGTCCACGACAGAGGACATGCTTTACAAACGCAGGTTTCATGATACAATGGTTACGAAATAAAACCATTTCTTCTGGCAATGCCCTGACGCTTCTGTCAACGTACCTTCCTGTTGATCGCTTGCACCTATCCGAACATCCATACGATTCTGAAATTACAAAGGAGTGTGACCATGACTGTCGCGCTGGCGTTCCTGCTTGCGATGCTATTGCTCTGCGTTCGATTGCGCAGGCGTTTTGAACTTGTACTCCCCCTTGGTATCCTTACCCTGATGCTCTGTCTGGGTTTGCTTGCCATGTTCCAATCAATGGCGCTCATCAGCCCGCTTATTCTCGCATTGTGTGCTATGCAACTGATATGGCTTGCGGCGGATCTCCTGTGGAAACGCACAACTGGAAAGGCATTCCTTGTAGAACTCCTGCGCTACGCCCTCACCCCGGGGCTTTTACTGTTTGTAGCCATGGTTGCATACTATGGGTATGTAAGCTGGCCGATGACCGTATGGTGGCGGGATGATCTCGCGCATTGGGCGCTTTCCGTCAAATCCTTATGGCATGCGAGCGGGCTTGTGGACGGCGCGCATCTGCTCAATCAGCGCTTCGGGGATTATCCGCCCGGGGTGCAGGTGCTTCAATGGTTTGTGATGCATCTTACGGGACAATGGAGCGAACACGCGCTTTACTTTACGCTTTTCTTGACCTATGCGGTTTTCCTGCTTCCGCTGTTTGCCAAGCTCACATGGCGCAGGTGGTATTTGCTGCCCGTGGGGCTCGTGTTTCTGGTCGCTTTCCCAACATGGGGCAACGTGCTCAGCTATGTTTTTTTAGGAATCGACACTACGCTTTCGCTCTGTTTTGGCTATGTACTGATGCTCGTATGGCAGCACAGGCGTGGGGATCGTTTCAGTGTTGTGTCCATCGCGCTTGGGTTGTGCGGGTTGTTTTTCATTAAGCAGATCGGCCTGCTTCTGGCGGGCTTTGCCCTGCTACTGCTTTTGCTGCGCAAGGTGGAAACGTGGCGCACCTTGCTGGCGATAACTTCCGCGCCGCTGGTGTTATTCCTTGGCTGGTTTCTGTATTGCGCGCAAACAGGGCTATCCGGCTATAACACGGCAGGCGCAAGCACACAGCTGCTGGCGATGCTGGCAGGTACATACGTACCGCCTGAGAACAGTACGCAAATCCTGCCCGCGCTGCTTTATGCGCTGGCAAATAAGTATTCGGGCGACATCACCCATTTCACCGCCGCGCCGGTTCCTTTGCCCCCCGCGGTATGGTTGCTTTTGCTGCCGCTGTTGCCCTTGGCAGTAAGCCTTGGAAAGGGAACGTTTCAGCGAGATATGCGCGTTCTATCGATTTTTTTGGCGGGGACGTTCCTATTGTATATGGGCATCCTGTACCTGAGTTTCTACACCACCTTCTACCACGAAACATCCGTCTATACAGGCGTCTACAAGGATAATCTGGTATTGTTGGCGGAGCGTTACGGCGCGCCTGTCATTCTTGGCGGCGCGGTACTGCTGGTTTGGATTGTTTTCGATGCGTTTGCCACTGGGCGCCTGCGGCTTCGCAACCCCAGGACGCTTGCCCTGACCGCCGTGGCAGCGATTCTGCTCACGCTGTCCACAAACTGGGCTGTCATGGCGGAAGTGCTTGTTCCCGAGCGCTATTTCCAAGGCATACACAGCGTGGGCTCGGAGGATGCCGTGCGCGATCAGGAGACCTGGGGCGCAAGCCTTGACGAGGTAGAAGGCGCTCGCGTGCTCATCGACCTGACGGCAGCATCCGATTATACCAAGGAATTGGTCTATGGTTTCGCGCCTGCGCAGTTTTTCCTTGCCACGGCGGATATCGCCGCCTCGCAGCAAGCCCTTACTGCTTACTTGCAAAAAGAGGGCATCAATTACCTCGTTTGTCTGGATGAGAACTCCGCACTGGCGCAGGTCGCCATGCCCCTCGCGGACGAATATGGCTTTTATGGCGGCACGCTTTATACCGTGCTCTGGGAGGATGGCAACGCCATGCTATCAGAGTATTACTAACCCAGTAACCCTGCGTTCGAATGTAATTGTTCGTACTTCAGGATGTCGGCAAATCCACGCGATGCGCTATCTCCCGCCTTATGATGTAACGGGTTGCTAACGCGGTCGTAAAGTGATGCGCTACCCTCCGGCATCAGGCTATGCCTTAAGCCATCAAAAGGTTTCACGCTAAAAACCCAAACATGGTATTCATTCCTGTTAGAGACTTTCTTGACAGTCAAGAGCACGGGCAAGCCGCCCGTGCTTTTGCTGT
>Ga0351920_1116_pt1 | contig 16993 bp, 18 predicted proteins | sample BONcelHT113001C8_FD_206854 | JGI IMG/M metagenome (GOLD analysis project Ga0351920, IMG submission 206854) | Enriched cells from coal bed in the Powder River Basin, Montana, United States - BONCAT cells T11 rep2 HSBNCT.T11.300.1.C8 ... | reverse complement strand
GGGTCATGAAGTTCCTCGAAGAAAAGGGTGTCGGTTTTGATGTAGGCATTGCCAGGATACCTATCATCCCGGCTGCTGTTATATTCGATCTTTTTTTCGGAGATGCAAGGGCACGACCGACGTCGTCAATGGGCTATGAGGCGTGTGTGAATGCGAAGGCGACGGTTGATGAAGGGAGTGTAGGCGCAGGTACAGGTGCTACAGTAGGGAAGCTTTTTGAAGTCACAAGGGCAATGAAGGGGGGCATAGGGACGAGCAGCATCATGATGCCCGACGGTCTGATTGTCGGAGCACTTGTAGTTGTTAATGCTTTCGGAGATATTATAGACAATATTACCGGAAAGATTATAGCAGGCGCCCGTACCTCTGAGGAGAGCATTGAATTTGCTCATACATCTGATTCCCTCAAGAAAGGTTTTACAAAGAAACAGTTCGGCCTGATCAATACAACACTTGGCGTGATTGCTACAAACGCCCGTTTTAATAAGAGGGATATTACAAAGGTTGCCCAGATGTCCCAATGCGGACTGATAAAAACCATAAGCCCTGTTCATACCACCTTTGACGGAGATCTTATCTTTGCCCTTTCAATGGGCACGATAGAAGCCGATATCAACAGAGTCGGCGTGTTGAGTGAATTTGTCATTGCAGAGGCTGTAAAAAGGGCGGTAAAAAAAGCAGACGGTTTTAATATTTTACCTGCATTCAGGGATATGAACAAAGGCTGGAAGACCTCTTAAATAGTATAAGTCATCCGGACGGGCTAAGGAGAAAAGTGTGGATGAATATCGCAAAATAGCTGATATTATTAAGGAGAGAGGATATACGGTTGCATTTACCGGCGCCGGCATTTCTGTGGACAGCGGTATCCCTGCATTCCGCGGCGGTCAGGGGTTATGGGAAAAGTATGACCCTATGGAGTATGCCCATATCAGGGCCTTTAACAGCAACCCGGAAAAGGTATGGGTAATGCTTCATGAAATGTCCGGGGTGATTCTGGATGCAAAACCGAGCCCTGCCCATACGGCGCTGGGAGAATTGGAAAAAAAAGGCTTTTTAAAAGCGGTTATTACGCAGAATGTGGACGGTCTCCATCAAGCCGCAGGGAACAGTAATGTTATAGAGTATCATGGAAGCCACAGATGGTTTATATGTTTAAGCTGTTCAAAAAGAGTTCCCCTTACTCATGATGTTGTTGACTTGCATCCTTACCCGATATGTGAGAAATGTAACAGGGCCTTAAAACCCGATGTGGTTTTTTTCGGAGAGAGCATACCTATGGAAGCCATTATAAAGGCCAATGAAGAGGCACAGAGGTGTAAAGTAATGCTCATAATCGGGACATCTGGAGTGGTATATCCTGCGGCAGAAATACCCCACATATCAAAGTCCGCAGGGGCAATAATAGTTGAAATCAATCCTGAGCAGACCCCTTTTACCTCATCGATTACCGATTATTTTTTGAAAGGTACGGCATCTGCCGTATTACCGAATATTTTAGCATATTTGAAGTAAGCAGGAGAGGGCAAATGGCAAAGGACAAGTCTTTCAAATCCGCAAATCCCGGCTTCTCCGGGGATGAAGCCTTCAACGTGCCGCAATCCAAAGTAATTGACCACACATATTGTATCATTATGGCAGGAGGGAAGGGCGAGCGGTTCTGGCCTATAAGTACAGATCTGGTGCCCAAGCCATTCCTGAGTATTATCGGCGAGAAGAGCCTTATACAGCTTACATTTGAAAGGGCCTGCAAAATAATACCGCTGGACAGGATATTCATTGTCCTTGGTAAAGAGCACCTCGATACGGCAAAGGAACAGCTCGGTATGCTGCCTGAGGGAAATTTTATCGTTGAGCCCTACGGGAGGGATACCGCCCCCTGCATAGGATACTCAGCGCTATTTCTGCTTGATCAGGATAAAGATGCTGTGATGGTTGTCCTGCCTGCCGATCAATATATTCCCGACGTGGATGGTTTTGCAGATGTTATTTTAGAGGGTGTGAGATGTGCGGCAATAGGGGATTATTTCATTACTATCGGGATAAAACCGTCAAGGCCCGAAACAGGATACGGTTATATACATGCCTATGAGAGGCTTGATATTATAGAGGATTCAATGTGCTATAAGGTAAACAGCTATGTGGAGAAGCCGGATTTGAAGAAGGCAACGGAATATCTGGCAGAGGGAAATTACTACTGGAACGGGGGTATTTTTGTATGGCGCGCCGATGCTGTTATGAGGGGTATCCAGAGGCAAATGCCGGACCTTTATAGCGGACTTGTACAGATTAAGGACTTTTATGGAGAGAACCGGGAAGAAGAAGTAAACCTCATTTTTAAAACCCTGCCGAAGATGTCTATAGACTACGGGCTTATGGAAAAGGCAGACAATGTCTTAATGATACCTTCCAGATTTGCCTGGGATGATGTAGGCACATGGTCTTCCCTTACGAGGGTGTTTGAGCATGATGAAAATGGGAATTATATAAAGGGGGATGCAGCCCAGATAGACACAAAAGATTGTGTAATATTCAGTGATGGTATAAAAGTGGGGACTATCGGGATTTCCAATCTGATTGTTGTTGTATCTGGAAATGGTGTACTTGTTTGTGATATTGACAGAGCCCAGGAAGTAAGGGAAATAGTGAAGCGGCTGAAATCTTAGTTATGAATAGTTCCTGAGGCAGGCCGGGGTACACGCTTCGCCGATGGAGGGGTTGACCCACCTCCGCTAACGCTGCGGGGAAAAGGCGTGAGCCCCGTGTATGATTGTAAGGGGGGTTACATGATTTCCAGGGTTTCTACAGCAACAGTTTACGGTATTGACGGGATCAGGATAGACGTTGAGGTTGATATATCATTCGGCTTGCCTGCCTTTAATATTGTTGGTCTGCCGGAAACATCCGTTAAAGAAAGCAAAGAAAGGGTCAGGGCAGCAATAAGGAACGCCGGGTTTGAGTTTCCTAATGACAGGATTACGATCAATCTTGCTCCTGCAGACGTAAGGAAAGAAGGTTCATCCTTTGATCTTCCAATAGCCATGGGTATACTTATTTCAATGGGTGTTATAAAGGAAGAGGCAGTGAGAGGATGTCTTATTGCCGGTGAACTATCTCTTGACGGCAGAATTAAGGGAATAAGAGGGGTATTGCCCATAGCCATACTTGCTGCCAAAGAAGATGTTAAGAACTTGATTGTACCGCTTGTAAACGGTAATGAAGCTTCCATTGTAAAGGGATTGAACATATATGGAGCAAATCATCTTATTGAAATAGTTCATTATTTTCTGGGAGATGCGGAGTTAAAGGAGTTTCACGGGAAAAATCTTGTTATGGCCGAGCATACCGGTGATTTGGGATTAAATTTTTCGGACATAAAAGGTCAGGCACAGGCAAAAAGAGCCCTTGAAATATCTGCAAGCGGAGGTCATAATGTCCTCATGATAGGCCCTCCAGGTTCAGGCAAGACCATGCTTGCCAGGAGGATGCCGACGATACTGCCGCCGCTTCATTACGAAGAAGCAATCGAAACAACAAAGATACACAGTATTGCCGGTCTTCTTAATGCAGATAAATACCTTTTTCTTGAACGTCCTTTCAGGGCGCCTCACCATTCTATTTCAGATGCGGGCCTGATAGGCGGAGGCCATGTTCCTAAGCCCGGAGAGGTCAGTCTTGCCCATAACGGTGTGTTGTTTCTCGATGAATTTCCTGAGTTTAAGAGAAATGTCCTCGATTCTTTGCGGCAGCCCCTTGAGGATGGCAATGTAACAATTTCAAGGGTTACACACTCGATAACCTTCCCGGCGAAATTTATGCTCATTGCTGCAATGAACCCGTGTCCCTGTGGTTACTGGGGAGATTCCAGGAGGGCATGCACATGCAGCGGCTCGCAAATCAGAAAACACAGGTCAAGGATTTCAGGACCGCTCCTCGACAGGATGGATATTCATATCGAGGTACCTCCGGTTACGGTGAGGGAGCTGTCAATTGAGAAAGAGGAAGAATCTTCGGAAAAGATAAGGGAAAGGGTGCTTGGTGCACGCATGATCCAGGAAGATCGTTTTAAGGGCAGGAAGATATATTCAAACTGCCATATGGTGCCGCGCATGATAAAGAAATACTGTGTTCTTGATGACGGCGGGAAAACACTTCTTGAAAATGCTGTTGACAAATTCGGTCTTTCACCACGCGCCTATCATAGAATTCTGAAGGTCGCACGTACTATCGCCGATCTGGACAATACTGATCAAATCCGCGAGTTTCATCTTGCCGAAGCAATCCAGTACAGGTCTCTGGATAAAAGAATGGTTGTTTAATCGGTAATATTAAAAACAGAGAGGCTCTTATGGCGCCCGTTTTCTTATGTGGGTAAGTGAGCGCACGACTCATCCCCCGGATGGGTGCCCCGGCAGAGAGCAAAACAGTGTTCCGGCCACACCGCTAATTTTTTCACAGGTTCGTACCAGCTTGCGGGTGCTCCTTGTTGCCCGGGTGCCCTCCTGGTGTTATCTTTGAATCCGTATTGGTATAATACCTATTGCTGGTCTGTCTCGCCCAGTTTTTTCCGGCACCAGGACTCGTATTTGGCTGCCGCGGCGAGGTACTCTTCTACCGTAAAAGGCGGTGTATTAAGCTCTTTTAATACGCCGGGATTTATTGACCCTTTCGCTGCGATTTCTTTACCTGCCTCTTTAATAAGCTCAACATGCCGATTTAATTTGTCCGGTTCCATCTGGACACCAATGGACCCGGGGACACATATCTCTGCAACGGCTTCGGAACCGAAATTCAATGCCTGAGCACGATATGTCGCAATAAGCGGCTCAAATGTTTCCATTTCAGGGAAGCCTGACGTGGATATGAGCATGAATTTTGCAGGCATGCGCCAGGAATAAAGGTGCCTTACCCTGCCGAAACGGTCTTTGGTCAGAAAACCCTGCATACCGCATATAGAACGATCTATGACCTTTTTTAACTGGGCGGACATATTGTCTGTGTAAACAGGGGTTGCCAGTACCATGATATCCGATCTCTTCATTTCTTTGTAGATATCTTCCATATCGTCCTTAACGGCGCATTCCCCCGGGACTTTATGCATACATGAGAGACAGGCCGTACACGGCGATATATCAAGACTGTGAACGTTGAATTCTTTTACGCCCGCATTGCCGTCAGCTAAGCCTTCAATAAAGCTCTTAAGCAATCTGCCCGTTACCCCTTTCTGCCCTCTTGCACTGCCGTTAAGAATCAATACTTCCATATTACCGACCTCCTATGAGCTGTGATTCTGTAAAACATTCTATGAGTTTCTCAAAATACATAATACTATTGATATTATTTTACTACAAGAACAAACCCATATTAGTTGGAAAGCAAGTTATTTAAATAGGCTTAATATTGTTGAATATTTTTCTACCCATCCGTTCCTTATTATGCTATTTTTATTCATTACTCGTAGCAATTGGGCAGCATCATGACTAACATCGAAAGACAAGAAATATTTTTCATTACGATAACCTCTCAGCCTTATCCACAACTGCTTCCGGGTTGGCAGTACTGTCAATAAAAACTATAATGTAAGCAAGAGGTCTGCATCTATGAATTTGGGAATAATTGAAAATCTGAAAGAGGAAGAACTTAAAAGCTACCTGAGATTTCTGCTCTGGCACTACCGGGTTGTTGACGGTTTCTGGTTCCTCTGCGTGGAAGAGAAATATGACAGGGCTGCGGCAGAATATCTTGACGAGGCGGTCTGGGGGAAGATCGCCGGTATGTCGGCAAAGGACATCATCCGCCGGTTCAATATCAAAGAAAAGGGCTTGAAAGGATTTGCCAGGGCAATGCAGTTTTGTCCCTGGACAATGATTGTGGGCTATCAGATTGAAGAAAAGGAAGACGAGGTGATTATTACCGTACCCCAGTGCGTTACACAGGTTGCAAGGGTAAAAAGCGGTTTGCCTGAATTCTACTGCCGCGATATGCATCAGAGAGAATTTGAATCCTTTGCCCATGCAGTTGATAAAGGTATCAAGGTAGAGTGTATTTTCGCTCCCCCGAATCATCCTGCCGATTGTTTCTGCAAATGGAGATTCAAGCTGTAGGGCAAGCGCATGATGCGCAGTTGGTGTTTGTGTGGAAAAATTATAAAGGCAAGAACCGCTGAAACCTGTTACTCAGCGATTCTTGCTTCAAGCACTTGCTCTATCGTGAAATTCTCCAGCCCCATGTAATAAGAAGCAGCGTCAGTCAATGCTTCCATCGGGGCAAGCCCTACAATCTCACTTCCCACGACATTGACGCCATATCGCTTTGCCTCGATCCTGATAAGTTCAAAAGCCCGGTAAAGCGGTGTTTTTGTAAAATCCGTCATATTCATGGAAACCTGGGTAATGCCCCTTTCCTTCAGTGCAATACCGATGGCCTTGCAATATCTAAGTCCGCCGCTTATATGTCTCACCGACCTTGCTATAGCATTTGCTGTCTCAATATTATCCGTATCAAGGTTTACATTGAAGGCAATAAGCGGTTGGCGGGCGCCGATGGCAACCGCCCCTGCCGTAGGGTGTATCCCGGCGTCTCCGAAATCAGGCTTCCATTCGGGCATCCTTATTTTATCAGCCATGCCCTCAAACTGTCCTTTGCGTATGTTGGCAAGGTTTTTTCTCTCCTGGTTTGCTGCAGAAGCTTCGTACAAAAAGACAGGGAGCCGGTATCCTTCCCAGACTGCCTTTGCCGTCTCCTTTGAAAGCTGGACAGCCTCTTCCATGGTGACATTTTTTATAGGGATGAAGGGAATCACATCGACAGCGCCCATTCTCGGATGCTGTCCCCGGTGTTTCCGCATATCTATAATTTCAACAGCAATGCCGACAGCGGCAATAACCGCAAGCATAAGCGGTTCTGGTTCGCCGACTGCGGTGACCACAAGCCTGTTATGATCTGCGTCTTTATGGTAATCGAGAAACTTTACACCGTCAATCCCTTGGAAGGCACCTGTGATCTTTTTTATTTTATCCGTATCCCTGCCTTCACTGAAATTCGGCACGCATTCAATAATCTTTTTCATCCCTACTCCTCCTGCAATTGCTGCAAGGTTATATATAACCCATCTGGCGCTGGTAAGCCATGCAATATTCAAGGCATTCCTTCACAACACTTTTCGGTCTGTAGACGCCTGAGTGCCCGTCGCAAATGATGTCAGCGTCAAGGGCAAATAGTTTATTGATCGATTCTTTCCAGGCAGCAGGATCACAGTCAAATTCCTTAAGAAGCGGCGCTGCAATATCCTGCGGGAAGAGAACCCTCCTGCCGTCAATATCCGTATAAACCGATATGGAGCCCGGCGTATGACCGGGTGTGTGCAGCCAGAAAACTTCTCGCCCCCCTAAGATCAATCGACCTTTTTCGCCATAGAGTTTTGTGTCGACCATAAGAGGCTGAAAATCGATATTAAAGCAAAATGCCGCTGTCAGTCTCGTGTCAGCCCTTTCAACAATCTCTGCGTCAAGGCTGTGCATGATCAGGTGTGTGCCGAATTGTTCACGGAAGGAGGCGGCTCCTCCGATATGATCAACATGACTGTGAGTCAGTATCATGGTGGAAATATCAGCCGGATTGAACCCGAGAACTTCAATGTTCCGGATCAGGTTTTGAAGCCCCGGGCCTGACCCGATATCGATAAGAACAAGTTCATCGAGGCCCAACAAATATACAGCGCAATCCCGAGCGTCTGTGATATCTGCCCCGCCTATGCGGTGCACCTCTTTTGTTATCTTTATCGCTTCCAACCAGTAAAGTCCTTTTTTGTACTTATCATAAAACCTGCTCATGAACAACTCATATTTTTACATCGGGCGTTCAGCAGGAAATTCTGTTTATGTTCTCCGACTTATCTGCTATTATAGGCTTGTTGAGAAACTATGGATGCGTCAATCCTTGCCCCGATTAAAGAACTCTATGACCTGTGGAATTCGGTCTATCCTCATTTAACAAAACATATAGGAGAAGTCTATGGCCGCAGGGACGGGCATGTCCTTGAAATAGGTCCTTTCTGCGGAACAGTTTTTCCCATGCAGGCTCAGGGGATCGGCGGCTGCTTTTCAATTGCAGCATTTCCGTCTGGCATGGGTGATTTCTTCCGTAAAGAGGCGGAGCAGCTTAACATTGCTAATACGATACAGATTGTTGAGAGCAATGCCTCTCTTGCGGGTATTGCGGAGTATTCGATTGATCTAGTAATATTCCGGGGCGCATTGTTCTTTCCGTCTCTCTTTAGAGTAGATTTTTCAGCAATTTACAGGGTTTTAAGAGAAAAAGGGATTGCAATGATAGGCGGTGGATTTGGAAAATATACCCCCCAGGAGGTGATTGATGCGATCGGTGAAAGGTCGCGCGATCTAAATTTAAGAATCGGTAAAACTGAAATGACGGCAGACGTATTACGTGAAGACGTCAAAAGCGGTAAGATACCGGGGTATGCCGAAATTGTTACCGATGGGGGGTTATGGGTGATTATGAAAAAATAGACCCTATTGCCTACCTGAAGTCCAGCAGCACTTTAAGTGCTTCTCTTGATCCTGCCTTTTTGAAGGCTGCCGAAACCCTGTCCGGCTTGTAAACTGCGCTTATAAGAGGCTTTACGTTTATAAGCTTTCTTGTCATTGCCCGCAGCACCGGTTCAAAGGGCCCGCACCGTGAGCCGACAACCTGTATTTCGTCAATCACAACAGAGGCAAGATTCATCTCCTTCCCATATGCAACAGTGGTTTTCAGAACTATCGTGCCTCTTGGCTTCACCAGTTGAAGGGCAAATTCGAGGCCGTCTGCAGAACCGGTTGCCTCTATGACAAAATCGTATTGTTTTGTCATTTCCAGATCACTGAATTTGATCGTCTTTACATGCTGTTCCCGTGCAACCTGCAATTTATTTTCATGCCTTCCGGCAAGTGACACGTCAGCCTGGACAAGATTGAGGGCAAGGGAGGCGAGGATTCCCAGTTTTCCGTCCCCGAGTACAAGAATCCTGTCAGTCGGCTTTATATGAAGCTGTTCCGTGATTTCAAAGGCGGCGGCTAACGGTTCGGCAAAGACCGCCTCTTCATCGGAAATGTTATCCGGTGCTTCCAGAAGGTTGTCTGCCGGCAGGGTTATATAGTCGGCAAAAGCACCGTCTTTGCCGAGTATTCCTATTGTTTTCCGGTCAGGACAGTGTTTCTGTAGACCTTTCATACAGTAACCGCATACACCGCAGCCGCAATTGATTTCTCCGACAACCCTTTTTCCGATTAAACGGCGGTTTCTGTTATTTACATTCTCAACAACCCCTACAAATTCGTGTCCCATAACACCCTGAAATCCCAGATAGCCCTTCATGATTTCAAGGTCGGTATTGCAGATACCGGCCAATAATACCCGTATCAGGGCTTCCCCCTCCCCCGGTAAAGGGGCGGGATAGTTTTTTACATACTTAAGTTTTCCGTCATAAATTATTGCTTTCATCCTTATTAACCCTGCTGTGTTTTACAATTAGCCCATTTCCCGGCTGATCAATCTGGTGATTTCTCCCTCAGCGGGGAAACGTTTTCCTTCAATGTTTTGTTTTGAGTAAATCAACTTTCCATCGCACTTTACATCGAAGATGCCACCACCACCTTCGATCAATTTAACGCTTGCATCAGGGTACTTCGCTTTTAATTCTGCTTCCAACCTGGAAGCATGGGGAAGAAAGTTTCAAGCAGCACAATATTCAATAAAAATGTTCATAACCCCTCCTTTATATTTGCAGTTTGTTTAATAAGCGCCAGCATCATCTCAACTGCCTTGCTTGCGAACTCAGGATCGTTGATATTATTATCCATTTCGACTACATCAATACCTTCTCTGACGTTTGCCTTGATTGCGTCGAACATTGCCTTGTCGGCCTCGCGGTCACAGAAAGGCTGGTTGTTACTGTCGAGCATTGATACACCATTGAGAGGAATGAGAAATGCAACCGGACCCATGGCCGCATTAGCCTTTTCCGCGAATACTTTCCCCATTTTCTCATTCTCCTCTTTGTCGGTACGCATCAGGGTAACCGCTGGAGTCCATTCGTAGAATGTGCGGTTCCCCTTCTTATATTTTTCAGGCACTGTGTCCATTCCACCGAAATTGGCCATATCCACGCATCCCGGTACGATGAGGTGAGGTATTCCCATTTGTCCGGCGGCATCGAGCCGTTCGGGTCCGGCATCGAATACCCCGCCGCAAACGGTATCTGCCCATTCCGTTGTTGTGATATCCAGAACAGCATCAACCAAACCTTCTTTTATGAGACTTTCCATCGTTTTTCCGCCGGTTCCGGTTGCGTGGAAGACAAGGACCTCATATCCCTCAGTCGAAAGATCTGCCATACATGCGTTGACACATGGTGTCGTGTTGCCGAACATTGATGCAGCGATGACCGGCTTGTCTTCCGAGCTTTCCGGGATATCGGTTTCCACCATGCCGCAAATCGCACCGGCTGCGCGCGAGAAAATGATCCGGGAGATGCGGTTAATACCGGCCACGTCAACGATGGACGGCATCATTGTGATATCCTTTGTTCCCACGTAAACTCCGACATCGCCTGCTGCCGTGGTTGAGACGCAGACTTTCGGCATACCTACGGGGAGAACACGCATGGCCGAAGTAACGACCGCGGTTCCTCCGGTGCCGCCCATGCCGATAATGCCGTCGATCATCCGTTTATCGTACAACGATTTAACTATTGCTGGCGCACCCGAGCACATAACCTTCATTGCCTCGCCGCGATCTTTCAGCTCTCGAAGCTCTTCAAGACTGCCCCCGCCGGCCTGCGCCACATCAAAGGCCTCTACGTCCACAGGGAAGAGGTCGGTTGATCCCATTGTCCCCGTGTTAACCGCGAACACTTTATGTCCTCTGGCAAGTATTTGCTCACGAACAAAGGCATACTCGGCACCTTTTGTGTCAAAGGCTCCGATCAGGCATATTGTTTTCATCTTCTCTCCTTATCCTTTTCTTAAAGATCTCTCCTCCGTGAGGCACCCTTGAGGTGTAGCTGAACTATGGCGACTCAACTCAAATCGAAATATATCAATCTATACACAATATAAACACAATTGGTTTTCATCCGTGGATCCCAGACGGAAACTAATTAAATCTTACGCATAATGCAGATCCTTCTCAACAATAAAATATTACCGGAAATATATAATTTACCACTTTTCGCGTCCCAAGGTGAGGACAGTCATTTTAACGTTGCCTTCTCCACTCAACACGATATGATTCCGGGGCGCTTATTTTTTTCTTCATGACGCCGTTTTCCCAGTATGTTACCGTTGAGCCTCCTTCATCAAGCCACTCTTCAATCATAAGGTCTCTGTCTATTATTGTTAACTGCCAGTTTTTAGCCCTCGGGGACATACGAAGCTCAAGCTGCGGTGCTTTGAAGGTCTTCCCATCAAAACTAAAGTCTTTCACCAATACCTTAAAGGCAGAATCCGGCGGGATTGAAGGGTGATCATATTTTACATATTTTATTTCAATCGTTCGACCTGTTACACGAATGTCATGAGTAGCTATCCATTTTCCATTCAACCATCGCTTCCAGGTGCCTGTAATATCTGGAAGCTGGTTTGCCCGTACAGTTTCCTCCTGTCGATACTCTATCTCGTAGATTAACTGCTTTACCTCTCTTGCATCTGCTGCATTTGGCGATACTATCAGGTAAAGTTTGAGGTTCTGCATAGCCTCCGTATATTTCCCGCCCTTGTCCAGAACCAGTCCCAAATTGTAATACCCATCGGCAAGCCAGGGGGCTATTTTCAGGGCTTGCCTGAACTCGTTGGCTGCCCTTAAGTACCCCTGCTCATCTTTCGCGGCTTTTACTGCAGCACGTCCCCTTGACAGGTGCCTCTCAACCTCTTCAGGCACAGCGGGAGCAGGCCGGATTTTTTGAGCCAGCAGGATGATCTTTTCTCTTAGCTGCTGGTCTTTGGCGCTGTCTCCCGGAACCGATTGAAGTGCCTTTACATAATGATTCAGCGCCTCACGATACTTACCTGCTGTTTCTGCCTGAAGGCCGAGGGTCTCTTCATCAATAGAAATACCCCATTCTGCAATACAGAAAACAGCCGTAAAAATAAAGACTGAAGCAATGAATTTTTTAAGCATTTTAACCCCTTTCTTCTACCGGAATATTTGATTATCTCTGAATTTTTTCTATCGTTCCTTTTGCCAGGGTCGATTTTTTACACCTGTTTACTGATAATTTCAGTTTTTCCAACTTTTAATTAAGTTTTTTGCTTCTTGAAACACTTGTTTTGTCATGGCCTCAAGCTCTTCATCTTCGTTTTTTCCCCCATTCTTTTGTTTCCTTTCTTTTCCTGTCCGAAACAGTTGAGAGTAGATACGAAATAATAAAACACCACAAAAAAGGCTGTACATAAAAACTGCCATAACTTACCTTTATCTTATGATTGCCATAACAACTTAAAATTGTCCGATTCAGGAACATGATTACATTATAACGAACGTTGTTCATGCATAATTTTATTATACATGATAATTTCACAATTTCTATCCGAAATAAACAATAATGATATTATTGAAAAAAGCCGCCGAGAAGGTGCTGCCGATGATTAGAAAGCATACGCCTCGACCTCCAGACGGACCATTTTGATATGTATATTGCCGAGAGCGTCAGCCGGATGTAATGATGAATAAGTCTCAACCAGTTCCTCAAGAAAAGCGTCACGCAGTTCAGCCGGTAAGCAGTCTGTATAGGGGAACCAGGTTGTCCGCAGCCAACCCATAAGGCCCTTTACTCTGTCGTGCTGCATATCTTTGGGTATCAACTCAACACGCCCGGAACGGAAACCGCTCTCTAAAAGCCAAACTTCGTAATCTTCAGGTTTGTAAAAGTAGTAAGGCGGCACGAAGACCTCAAAATATTGCTTCCACCTGGGGTTCTTTATGATCTCTTGAATGGTGCCGAAGACTTCGGCTGCATTTCCATAACCGCCCATTTGAAAGAGTATCTTGCCGCCGGATTTGAGACAGGAATGTACACCGCGAAGGACGGAGATATGGTCTTTCACCCAGTGAAGAGCAGCGTTTGAAAATGCGACATCGAACCTTCGGGGAAGGTGAATTTCTGTTGCGTCCATCTGGAGGAAGGACAGGTTGGGGTTTGCTGCTGGCGGAAACTGTTCTGAAGCACGCTTAATCATACTTTCAGACGAGTCTATGCCGAGAACGTGTCCATTTTTGACAACACGCGCAAGTTGGGCACTGATCTTTCCGTCCCCGCATCCGATATCGAGCAGAGATTCAGAGCCTTTCAAGGCGAGTTTCGTAATAAGTTCCTCAGCCCACTGCAACTGGGCTGAGGAGTTGTCTGCATAGTCATCGGCGTTCCAGTTGTGCTTCACTGATTCCATCGATTATTTTCCTTTAACATCATGGGCAACAGGGAGCGGATTTTACCGGCAATCGGCTGTACCCGGTTCTTCGGCAGATAGTTTGTCCAGAAAAGACAACATTTTTTCAGAAGAATCAATCCTTGCTTTCCGGTTGCCTTCCCTGGTGCCGCCCATCATGTAATATTCCGTCATCGTATGCCCTGCGTCGTCGTATGAAATATGTTCATAGGCGCAGCTGAACTTGTGATCTCTCAAGGTGTGCATAATCATATCGCTCATTTCAACGGAAGGCCACATTTGGTCATCCTTCGCGGAGAAAAGCAGGATCGGCCCTTTGATCCTTGCAGCCTGTATTAAAGCTTTTTTCACGGCTTCCTGATGTTTCAGGGAGTTGCGATAAATACTGAGAATATTGCTTGGGTCGGCGAGACTGCTGAGATCATAAGGAACAAAGGATATCTGCTTACCCATGTATGTCCAGCTCGACCTGGGAGACCGGTAGTCCTTTGGAATCCCCTGAAATACGACTGCACTGGGAACAAAGGCTACAACACCTGAAATCTCCGATTTTCGTGAAGCCAGCAGTAAGGCAAGCTCTGCGCCTTTGGATTCGCCGACGACAAGAATTCTGCTTCCCTGTGTATATTCTTTTTTTTCAGCCATTCAATCGGCTGATCGAAGTATTCAAGCGGGATCATGTCCAGGTATTCCGGTGTCCGCCTGGTCTTGAAATATGCCAGAGCCAGCGCAGGAAAACCTTTCTCTGCAATATACATGGCGCGACGGCTTGGGATGCCGCCGTCAGATCCGCCCAGGACGAGAACCCCCAGTTTCTTCGGGCACCCTTGCGGAGGGTAGAACTCCCCATCAAAATCTACTCCCTGGACCATCGGACCGGTTGTTTGCATATTTCCTTTCTTAGTGTTAGGCGGTTCGCTGCCATGTGCCGTGAAAAAAATCCCCGCGATCAAACTCAGCGCAAATAGCCCCCAGGCCATCTGCATGATCCGCTGCTTCATAACTATCCCCTCCTGCCAGGCTGCTGCCCGTCATTTGCTGTCCTGTACATTAGTTATTACATAATACTTTCAAGAATTTCAACCACGCTCTGAACACATGGCTTACATGTCTTGTTCAACAGGTCATTTTCTTTAAACTCTTTTTGGCCTTCTTCTGTTGTTAACTCACAACCTTTCAATAATTTGCGGCATATAAAAGTGCCGTGTCTTTCGGCAAAACGGTCCATGAGTTCCCTTGCCTTTGCATAAGTCGCCTCTGTGGCTGTCCGATCATCGTTTTCTCCCCTGCCGTATTTAGCTCCGATTACAATTATCCCACCGGTCACAGCGCCGCAAACCTCCTCTTTCCTCCCCATGCCCGCGCCAAAACCGCAAGCCATTTTTAATGCCTTATCCTTATCTATATTGAGATCATCACAAAAGGAGAAGAAAACCGACTGCGCACAGTTGTATCCTTCCATAAATTTAGAAACCGCTTGCTCACTTTTGGTCATTTTTCCTCCTTCTGCTTATGAATTAATGCGAAGGTGTTGCCAGTGTCCCCGTTCGGTCATTACTTTTCCCATTCATAAAATTCATTTTGATGTGGTTCCAATTCTCTTTTTGCTGTCATCTTCATTACTTCCATCACTATTACTCTCGTTTCCAGGAGGGACACCCGTGGTATCTCACGTTTTTCCTTCCCGTAATATTTCAGAAACTTATTATTTAATATTTCCTGAAGTTCCTGTTCATCCTCAACATACCTTGCATTACCGTAGGCTATTATGCTCTCCCATTTCCCATGACAATTATTCCTGCTTTTAAAATCCTCCGGAGTTCCATAATATTTCATGATGGTATATACAACAGATGGATTTCTTTTTATGAAATCAATCTTTTTCCCGCCGACAGCACAGTGAAAGTAAAACTTTCCATCTTCATATGCGTGATTAATCGGTACGGCATAGGGTTCGCTTTCGTGGCTGAATGACAACACTCCGTGATATGTCCCCTTGATAATGCCTTCACACTCTTCATTATTTCTTTCTGCAGGTTTGATTCTGTATGTCATTATGACCTCCCTTTATCCGTCTTATTGTGGTTGCGGGTATGGAGAGAACTGGTCAGCCACAGCCCACCACCTGCCGTCCTCTTTCACAAACACGAACATGTCACGACCGCCCATTTCGATCATTTGCCCGGCCATCTCAAAGGACATATAGAAGTAGTATGTAACAACCGCTGAATCACCATAGACTTGAATCTTGTGGTCAATCTCCTCCCAACGATGAACCTTTGCCTTAGAAAGGAAACCGACCCACCCGGAAACACAATCTTCTCTGCCCTCACGTCTATTTCTGTCCGTCGGCGTAATTGCTGTCATGTTTTTGTGGAAGAAGTTTGTAAGGCCTTTCCCATCGCCTTTCGTCCATGCATCATTCAGCCCGCGCAACGTTTCCCATATCTCACGCTCTTTCCCTTGGAATGATGATTCCATTCAGCCTCTCTCCTTTCTCAGGATAACGCCTGCATAACCGGGAGTGGCCCGACAGAGACACGATCCGGTTCATGCGGTTGTTAGAAATCTTGCTTTTCCTCAGTAGTTCCGGGGTACTCGTCTTCATGAACCTTTGTAAGTCTTGGATTTGCGAAGTAGCCAAATTCTTTTTGAGCATAGTCCATTCGTCCCTGCAACTCGTCACTCCATTGAGGAATGTACATGTGTATCAGATCAAAAGAATAACCTTTTCCATCCTCGTATCGTTCCGTTGCTAAGCCTATGACTGTACTCCGCTCTTGATGGAGCCCTCTGGCGACTACGCATCGACCAAGGAGTTCGGCTTTCCGGTATCTTCTCTCTTCATCGTGCGGCATGGCCAAGAAGACGTACGTGACATTCGAATTTCCGAGAGCCATTCTGGACCTAACTTCCTTTTCACGCGCAAGCTCGTAGAACTCGACAAAGGACCTTCCCAGAAGCCGCCTGCCGAATCTATTCTCACGAGCCATCGTGCGGACAGCTATTTCAGATTCATTGAGGTCGGGACCGAATTCCAGATTACCATGTAGCACGTCGCCGCTGAGAGTGTCGACGAGTCTGTCCCACGCGTAGCTTATGGAATCGGCCTCCTTTCTCGCCTTGTAATACTCACTGTTTTGGAACCCCACCCAGAGATCGTCGTCTATGACGAAGCGGTCGAACTCTTCTGGGAATCGGCGCCCATTATGCAGGTAGAGAGCCAAAAGGTCTTCCTCTCCACCTTGAAACAGGGTTGTCCTTCCGGACCCATAGAGAGCTTCTTTGGCTGCCAAATAGGCCACAAAATCTTCTATTGTGTCCAATTCACCCATGATTGCGTCCAAAGAGACTCTATCAAAAACGTGAACAAATCCCTTTCCGAAATCCCCAAAACCGATAGGCGCTTTGCCTTGGTCCCCAAGGGCGATGGCTACCCTATGAACGCGCCTGACCTCTCGGCTGGGGAGTTTTATCCCAGAACTCGCGTCGCTACGGATAACGTGGGAGCAGCTGTCGAGCCATCTCTCTGCCCCATAAATCTGTTT
>Ga0351920_1107_pt1 | contig 17419 bp, 17 predicted proteins | sample BONcelHT113001C8_FD_206854 | JGI IMG/M metagenome (GOLD analysis project Ga0351920, IMG submission 206854) | Enriched cells from coal bed in the Powder River Basin, Montana, United States - BONCAT cells T11 rep2 HSBNCT.T11.300.1.C8 ... | reverse complement strand
CCACGACGACGATCCTGCCTGCGTATGTTCTTATCCCCGGGAGTTCAAGGAGACGGAGGTTATCGGCGGGGCGTCTCACCATGCAGGCTATCTTGGCGATATGTGCTCCCGAGAGGAAGGCATCGGCAACGGTCCTCCTTAGGATTCGCCGGTGGGGGGTCGTCCGGTAGTTGTGGTAGGAGAGGATTACCTGCGTTCTGTGTTCCCGGGCGGCGCCGATGACGGCTTCCCTGAATTGCGGGTCTGCCTCCGTCTCGATATCGACGAAGGAGGTCCCCGCCCCGATGGCGCTGACGAGAAGCTCATGCCTTTGCGCATCGGTGTGGCTCCCCGGTCTGCAGGTGGCTATGAGGCGAAGGGGAAGGGAGAATATGCGCTTCACCGCGGCGGGGTCGGCATCCATGGTGTCGAGACGAACCTCGGCAAAGTCGAGACCCTTCAGCCTCGAAATGCATTCCCCGACGCTCACGTTCCCTACGCTAACACAGATCATCGACGGCCTCCTCCAATTGTCTCAAGGGGATCTCCTCCACCGTGCATCGGCCGATGTCCTCGGGAAGGATGAAATGCACTTTCGATCCGTCGCGCTTCTTGTCCCTTGCCAGCGCTTCCTTGAGCGCCTCCTTTCTGCCCGATGGCGCCCCCGGGGTGCCAAGAGCGTCAAGCAGCGCCAGTATGCGGTCCGTACTGGTGTCCGAAAGCCTTCCCAGCCGGTTTGCGAATCGCGCCGCGAAAGCGAGGCCCATGCCGACCGCATCTCCGTGGGGGATGTGAAAGACCTTTTCCAGGGCATGGCCGAGGGTATGACCGAGGTTGAGCTTCCTGCGCAGACCGCCCTCCTTTTCATCACGGCGGACTATGGCGGTCTTGACGGCAAGGGAGGCGAAGACGGCCTCCTCCGCAAAGGCAGGCTCTAGGTCCATCACCGGGGATGCGTTGCTTTCCAGAAGGGAAAAGAGCCTTGCGTCTGAGATGACGGCGTGTTTGACGATCTCGATGAGACCGTTGCGGCGGTCCGCGGCGCAGAGGGTGAAGAGGACCGAATGGTCGCAGATCACCCTTTCCGGCTGAGCGAAGACGCCTGCCATGTTCTTGTACCCCCTGTGGTTCACGCCGTTCTTTCCTCCCACGGCGGCATCGGCCTGGGCAAGAAGGGTCGTGGGGACAGAGAGGAAGGGGAGCCCCCTTAAGAAGGTCGAGGCCGCAAAACCTGCAATATCGAGGGTGACGCCGCCGCCGATGGCGACGACCGCCGTCGCGCGGTCCACATCGAGGTCGATGAGCCTGTCGTAGATCCCTTCGACGACGCGGAGGGTTTTTCCCGATTCGGAAGCGGCGATGTCGATGGAGGGAAGGGGGAAGAGCCTGTCACCGTGGAGTTCACGGACCCTGCTGTCGATTATGGCCACGGCCCTCCGGCCGTGAAGGGCATCTTCGATCCCGGCCATGGGCACACCGATCTCTACCCTGCATGTCCCCGTCTTCGTCCTCAAATTGATGATCCTCATGCGGCCCCTTTCATGAAACTGTGCAGGGTCCTTACGTGGTCCATCATCTGTGCGAATTGTTTTGGCGTCATAGCCTGGTCCTTGTCACAGATCGCCTCCGCGGGATTGATATGGACCTCGACCATGATGCCGTCGGCCCCGGCCGCAACCGCGGCAAGGCTTAAAGAGGGAATGAGGCTTATCCTCCCCGTGGCGTGGGAGGGATCGATGATGACAGGCAGATGGGTTAATTCCTTGAGGGCGGGCACCGCGCTGATATCGAGGGTATTGCGCGTATAGGTCTCAAAGGTCCTGATGCCCCTTTCGCAGAGGATCACATCGGGGTTGCCAGCGCTCAGGATATACTCGGCACAGTTCAGGAATTCCTCGATGGTGGAGTTCATGCCCCGCTTCAGGAGGACCGGCTTATGCGCCTTCCCCGCCTCCTTGAGAAGCGAGAAGTTCTGCATGTTCCGGGCGCCGATCTGGAGGATGTCGGCATATTCCGAGACCCAGGGCACGTCCCTTGTGTCTATAACCTCCGTCACGATGGGTAGTCCCGTCTCTTCCTTTGCCTTCTTAAGTATTTTGAGTCCCTTAAGTCCGAGTCCCTGGAAGGCATAAGGAGATGTCCGTGGCTTGAAGGCGCCCCCGCGCAGTATATCCGCCCCCGCCTCCTTGACGGCGACGGCCGTCCCGATGGTCTGTTTCTCGCTTTCCACCGAGCAGGGACCGGCGATAATACACAATCCCTTCCCGATGGCGACGCCGCCGACCTCGACGACCGTTCGTTCCTGTTCCCTCAAAAGAGAAAGCTCGATATGTTTCATGGTCCTCCTTCCGCCTCTCAGAAAAAATGAAAACAAAAAAAGGGCCATGGGTTTCACACCCATGGCCCTTCTGCAAGCCTGAATATACCTACGCAGACGAGGGGCAGGGGTGCGCGACGACGTAATACCACCAGTAGGAGGTAAAAGCGTTAATTGTCGTTGCGGCGTTCTGTCCCTGTGCGTACATGTGATATTATGCTAGAGAGTTTTTTGAATGCTGTCAAGAAAAAATCACAAAACACCACAAAGCCGCCCGGTTGCGAGGCCATCGTCTCTTGTCTTCAAGGGTCCTGTACTTCCAATATGTCCTGCAGGTACTATCCCCATTGGTCCTATAGACCCCCCCACCTGCGAAGAGGGTGTGCAAAGGGCGACGGACTGTGGTATCGTGTACACTGTTGCCAAATATGTGGGAGAAGGATGCGTGAGATGACGGAAACGGGAAATCCTCCCCGGGAAGCTGAATCCGTTCTTTACCGGACAACGATTCACTGGGTGGCGCTGCTCGGCCCCGTCATGCTCTTCGTTATCGGCGGCGTGTCGGTGCGGTCGAGGCTGGTTGCCGCCCTCGTGATGATGGGCCTGGCCGTCATCTGGGGCATATTTTCCATCCATAATCCCCGTGCCTCTGAATTTGCGGTGCACGCGTCGAAACTAACGATCAGGATCGGTGTCCCATTAAGGCATTTCTACGAGTTCCCTTATTCGCAGCTGGCGGGAGCGGAGTTTTCTCAGCCGGCGCTCGGGGTTATCCTCAACTTCGGCAAGATCATGCTTATCCAGTCGACCGGGGAGGTCATCGTCTTCAGAATGGTGGCGAAGCCCAACGAGTTGGTGGAGAGGCTCAGGAGGGAGATCATCCGTTTCAGGCAGGAGAATGAACCTGGCCCGGCAGACAGCGGGACATGATCATTCAACACCCTTATCTCCGGAAGGAGTGATGTGATGTCGATGAAAAAGATTGCATCTCTGGCGTCCGTCGTGATCGTTTTTGCGGTTGTCCTATTCGTGTCTGTTGGGAACGGTTTCGCTGAACCCTACCGTCATCAGAGGACAGGCCTTGTTTTCCCCGACCCCGTCAATACGCTGAAGCTTGTCAGGGCTACCGACTACGAGCCGCTGTATTCGGGCCTCGGCACGGGTATTTCCTATCGAACGGACACGATGAGGGCGGACATCTTTCTTTACGACCTCGGGCAGGGCCCCATACCCGACGGGATCTCATCGCAGGTCGTGAGCAAGGAATTCGATCAGGCCTTTCAGGATATTTACGCCCTTGAGGCGCAGGGCACCTACAGAAATATCTCCGTTCTCCTCAAGAAAGAGGCGGCTCCCGTCGGCGACCACCTCAAATTCCTGCACGGTAGTCTCACCTACGAGCAAAACAACATCAAACTCATATCCCATCTCTACCTGACAGGTTATAGAGGCCTTTTCATGAAGTTGAGGATCACCTGCTTTCAGGATGCAAAGCTCCGCGAAGAGCCTAATTTCGCCGCCTTTCTCGCCATGATCTCGAACATCACGAAGAACTCTTCGCGGCCGTAGATACAGGGCCCCGGTTCACGACGGGGCCTTTTCAGAAACTCCCCGAGGCAGTGCCTTTTCCTTTCCTGATCGTTTCCTCCGCCGTCACTCCTCCCAAAACGGCACCGGAGGTTGGCAGTGAATGAGGCCGCCTGATGGACCAATCGTACCGCTGCCCGGCTTGAGAGGGTCATATGTCCTGGGGAAAGAGCAAGTCCGTGGACGAAGGCAGCTTCATTGTAGTCATTTCGTGTGATATCTCTTTGCGTCAAATGACCACAGAATTATCGTCATTGCAGCGGACAGACACGATCGGCCCGCTGTGTTAGTATCATATTATTAGAGAGTTGCCGGATAATATGAGCACAAAGCCCAAAAGCCTTGTTTACTTCTCCCTTTTTGCCTTTAGTGCGTTTATTCTGCTCGGAACGGTGATCCGGCGGATAGATGCCTATCCTCTGTGGGACGGAGGGCCGCGTCCCCATGACGCGCGTTGTTATGTCAGCGGCTTCAGCGTGGACGACATGCCGGAGGAAGAAATCCCCGGCGACGTGAAAATACTTTGTTGCCCCAACGAGAAGAAAAGTATGGTCAGGGAAGTGTCGGCATATAATTCGGTTCCGGAACAGACCGATTCCAGTCCCTGCACGTCCGCTGACGGTACCGATATCTGCCGGAGGCACAGGATGGGCGAATGCATCGTTGCAGCCAATGCCTACCCCCTGAAGACCAAATTGAGGATCGACAGGGTCGGCGACTGTACCGTTGCCGACCGGACGCACGCACGATATGCCGATCGTGTTGATCTCTTCATGGATAAGGACATTCAGGGGGCGATCAAGTTTGGGGTTCAAAAACTGGTCATAATCGAGATCGACGAGGATATGTAGGAGGGTCTTCCCCGATCGTTTCCCGGCCTTCGTGACTTCCCCTCATTGCTGGAGCATTTTCTAAATCAGCGCCGTAATTATGCGATAATACGATCAAGGGTATTAACCTGCCCGGTACGACCCGGATATTGACTTATTTGAATATCTATTCTAACGTTCTGGAGACGCACCACCTGTCACGCGAGAAGCAGCTATGAACGATCCCTCAGGAACCCATCGAGAATTGATCAAGGAAATATCCGCTCTGAAAGAGAGGATTAGTGACCTGGAGCTGTCTAAAATTGAAGACAAGCGCATGCGTGAGGTCCTGCCGGGGAGCCTGGAAGAATACCGCAACATCTTCGATAACGCCATGGTGGGGATCTTCCAGAGCACGCCCGATGGAAAGTATATACGTGCCAATGCGGCGTTGGCGGCCATATACGGTTATTCCTCCCCCGACGAGTTGATGAATACCATCACGAACATCGGTGAGCAGCTCTACGTGGACCCCGAAGACCGCAGGAGATACATGGAGTATCTCGATAAGAACGATGTGATGAGCGGTTACGAGATGCAGTTGTATCGCAAGGACGGGAGTAAGATCTGGATCTCGATGAACGTGCGGGTCGTCCGTAACCCCGATGGTTCCCCGGCTTATTATGAAGGCATTGTCGAGGACATCGCCGAGCGCCGCCGGGCTGAGGAAGCGCTGCGATGGAAGACGGCCCTTCTCGAGGCACAGGTGAACACGTCTATCGACGCTATACTGGTTGTCGATGAGAACCACAACACCCTTCTGAGCAACCAGCGATTTGTCGATTTGTGGGAGATCTCCCGGCATATTCTCGATGAAGGGAACGACGCTGCCCGTCTGAAACATATTGCGGCCCAGGTCAGGGACCCCGACGAGTTCGTTGAGAAAATCATGTATCTTTACGACCACCCGCAGGAGACGAGCAGGGATGAGATCGAAACCAGAAGCGGGATGGTTCTCGACCGTTACTCGGCGCCTGTTGTCGGCGAGGACGGGCACCACTATGGAAGGATATGGACATTCCGCGACATCACCGAACGCAAGCGCGCCGAGGAGCAGCTCAGGGAATCGCAAAGGAGACTGGCGGACATCATCGAGTTCCTTCCCGATGCCACGCTGGCAATAGATCAGGAAGGAAAAATCATCGCCTGGAACCGGGCAATTGAGGCCATGACGGGTGTCAGCAAGGAGCACATGCTCGGAAAGGGCGACTATGAATATGCGCTTCCCTTTTACGGGACGCGGCGGCCTATTCTCATCAACTTCGTCTCAGTGTGGGACGAGGATATCGAGAAACAGTACTCTTTTATAAAGAGGGACGGCGATACCCTCTTCACGGAGACCGATGTGCCTTTTGTACGCGGGCAGAAGAGGAGCCTCTGGGGGAAGGCAGGCCCCCTCTACGACATCCATGGGAATGTTGCCGGGGCGATCGAATCCATCCGCGATGTCACGGAACGGAAGATACTGGAAGCACAGCTCATGAATGCCCAGAAGATGGAGGCGATTGGTACCCTCTCGGGAGGCGTTGCCCACGATTTCAACAATATACTCATGGGCGTGCAGGGCTATGCCTCGCTCATGATGCTCGACACCGACAAGGGCCATCCCCATTATGAGTGGTTGGGGCAGATCGAAGAGCTTGTCAGGAACGCCGCGGATCTGACACGACAGCTCCTCGGTTTTGCCCGGGGCGGCAAGTACGTGGTCAAACCCTTCGACATGAACGAACTCATCGAAAAGACCTCGACCATGTTCGGAAGGACCAGGAAGGAGGTTGTCGTTCATCGTAAATATCAAAACTCCGTATGGACTGTGGAGGGAGACCATGGGCAGATCGAACAGGTGTTGCTCAATCTCTACCTCAATGCCTGGCAGGCCATGCCATCGGGTGGAGACCTTGTCCTGGAAACGAGGAACGTCGTGCTGGATGACGTCGGGACAAAGACGCACTCTATGCCGCCGGGGAGATACGTTTGCACCTGCATCACTGACAGCGGCGTCGGTATGGACGCAAGAACGAAAGAAAGGATTTTCGAGCCTTTCTTCACGACGAAAGAGCTTGGCAGAGGAACGGGATTGGGGCTTGCCATGGTCTATGGCATCATAAAGAACCACAACGGCCATATCAATGTTGAGAGCGAACCCGGTAAGGGAACGACTTTCTGTTTCTGCCTGCCCGCATCACAGAAAGATATCGAGGAGCTCAAGCCGGGGGCTTCCGAGATAGTGAGGGGCAGGGGGAATATCCTTCTTGTCGACGATGAGGCCACGATCCTTGCCGTCAGCACGGCGATCATCGAATCCTTGGGATACACGGTAGATGCCGTCCGGAGCGGGGAAGAGGCGATTGCTCTTTACAGGAAAAAAAAGGACACCATCGATCTCGTGGTCCTCGACATGATAATGCCGGGTCTCTCGGGCAACGAGACCTTTGACCGCATCAGGGAGATAAACCCCGGGGCGAGGGTGATCCTGTGCAGCGGATACAGCCTCAACGAGCAGGCATACCGCATCATGGAGAAGGGCTGCGGAGGCTTCCTCCAGAAACCCTTCAACATAACCCAGATCTCCCGCAAACTCCGGGAAGTCCTCCAAGACTAGAAACGGTTGAAGGGTTTAGAGGGAACAGGTTCCCAGCCGTTCCTTCGCCTTTGACTCTCAAGCGATTCAAGCATTCAAGCGATTCGAGCTCTTTTTACCGTATGAAGTGCGCCCCCCGGCTTACGCTGTTCTTGAGGGCTGCTTCGGCGACTATTCGGGCGGTGCGGACGCCGTTGCGCAGATTGATGACTATGGGGACAAGCTGGGCCCTACGGTAGAAATCGTCGACACGGTTCTTGAGGTAGCCGATGTCGGCCCAGGCCCGCTCAAGCCTCCTTACTGTGCGGATAATGCCGACATAGTTCCACATCGTTGATCTGATGCTCACCCAGTCCTGGTGTATGAGTGCGGGGTCGACTTCTTCTACGCGCTCGGGGAACTGCCACAGCGGTATGTCCGATTCCTTGTAGGATTTATTGCCATTGAAATTCCCCGCGATATCCTTCGCCGAACGTATCCCCCAGACGAGCCCTTCGAGAAGAGACGTCGAGGCCAACCGATTGGCGCCGTGGAGACCCGTTGCCGCCACCTCACCCGCTGCGTAAAGACACTTGAGGGAGGTTTTCCCCCAGGTGTCCACCTGCACGCCGCCGCAGCTGTAGTGCGCCGCGGGAACGACGGGGATGGGGACCTTCTGGATGTCGATATCGAAATCGAGGCATCTTTGGTATATCATGGGAAATCGTTTCTTGACGTTTATCTCGGTGTATGAGGCGATATCGAGATAGACGTAAGCGTCGCCGCGTTTTATCATCTCCTCGTACATGGCGCGGGATACTTCGTCTCTCGGCGCGAGGTCGCCCAGTTCAGAGTAGTTTGCCATGAAGGGGACGCCGTCCTTTGTCTTCAGCCGCGCTCCCTCTCCGCGGAGCGCCTCGGAGATGAGGAAGCCGTCGGCATCCTTGTGGAAGAGGGTCGTGGGATGGAACTGGATGTATTCCATGTTGATGAGCCGTGCCCCCGCGCGGTCCGCCATGGCGAAGCCGTCTCCCGTCGCGATGGGGGGGTTGGTCGTGTGCAGATAGATCCTTCCCAATCCGCCTGTGGCGAGTACCGTGTAGGAGGCGAAAAAGCGTTCGACGCAGCCTGTTGCGTTATTGAGGACATAGGCGCCGATGCACTGGGGTTCCCTGTAGAGTGCGAGGGGGCTCGTCGAGTTGTGGGGTATGGTGAGAAGGTCTATCGCGGGGTAGCCCGGAAAGGTCCGGATGTTGCTGTATCCGGCCACTTTCTTAACCAGAGCCGCCTCGATGGCCTTGCCCGTGGAGTCCTTTGAATGGAGTATCCTTCTGCGTGAATGGCTTGCCTCGCGGGCGAATTCGAACTCATCCTGCCCGGAGCGTGAAAAAGGGACGCCCACCTTCTTGACGAGGAAATCCTCGACCATGCCGGGTCCCTCGTAGGCGATGATCTTTACGGCGTCGGGATTGGATATACCGTCGCCGGCTTGGATGATGTCCTCGGCCAGCAGCTCAGGCGTGTCATCCTGTCCCCTGGCCACGATGCCTCCCTGGGCATATTTGGTGTTCGATTCCTCGAGGGAAGCTTCCTTCGTCACGACGATGACGTCGAGGCCGAGATCGGCCGCGGTTATGGCACAGGAGAGTCCCGCTATGCCGGAACCGATTATCAGGATATCACAATAGTGGGTTTCGTCTCCTTTCATCTTCACGTTATATCAAGCATCCTTTCCAGGGCGATCCTGGCATACCGCACGCTCTCGGGGTCGACGGTAACCTCCGGCTGGACCCTGCCTTCCACGAGGTTTTCGAGGACGGTGAGGAACTTCCGCGCCGTGACGCGGGCCATCTCCCGGCATCCCCATTCCTTCAGGGGAACGATGAGCTTGTCGGGATGGTCGGCCTTGAGGCGGTTTACGAAGTTGATTTCCGTTCCGATGGCCCATTTCGTACCGGGCGGGGCTGCCTCGACGGTATTCTTGATGTAGCTCGTCGAGCCCACGAAGTCGGAAATCCTGACAACGTCAGGGATGCATTCGGGATGGACGATGACGTTGATGTCTCCATGGGTCTTTCTGACCTCTTCAACATCGGACGGCCTGAAGGCCACGTGAACGTAGCAGAAACCCCGCCAGAGCACCACCTTCTTGCCGGCGACGCCGGAGAGGTCTGCGGCGGAGATTTCCTCGAAAGGCTCCCAGAGGAATATCTCATCGTCGGAGATACCCTTGGTGTGGGCGGTGTTGCGGCCCAGGTTTTCGTCGGGGAAGAAGAAAGGGACGGCGCCCTGTGACAGGACATAGTCCATGGCCTTCTTCGCATTCGCGGAGGTGCAGACGAGGCCGCCATTCTTCCCGCAGAATGCCTTGAGATCGGCCCGTGAGTTGACGTATACCACGGGAATGAAGTGTCTTCCCGTACCTGAGAGGAGTTTCCATGCCTTTTCGACGTCACCGATCACTGCCATCTCCGCCAGCGGGCATTTTGCATCGAGTTCGGGATGAAAGACCTTTTGATGGGGCTGGCAGAGGATGCGTGCCATCTCGGCCATGAAAGAGACGGCGCAGAAGACTATGTAGCGTGCTTCGGCCTGTTTCGACGCGCTCTGTGCGAGCTGGAGGGAATCCCCCACGAAATCGGCGGAGCGCACGATGTCGATATTCTGATAATAATGGGCGAGGATGACGACGTCTTTGCCGAGTTTCTCCCGTGCAGCGGTGATGCGTTCCCTGATCTCTTCTCTTGAAAGGGTTTCCTGTGCGGTCACGTGCCGACTCCTTCATGCAACAAGCTCATATCGAGGGCGCCGGCCGAGTGCGTAAGGGCGCCAACGGATATGAGGTCCACGCCAGTCGCCGCCACCTCTTTAACGCGCTCCACGGTCATGTTTCCCGATGCCTCCAGCGGTACCCGTCCGGCAACGAGCGCGACGGCGTCGCGCATCGACGCGGTGTCCCAGTTGTCAAGCATGATCCGTTCCACCTTTGTCTCGAGGGCCTGCCCCAGTTCCTCCATGGTGCGTACCTCGACCTCGATGGGGACGCCCGAGCGTGCGCGCACCAGTTCGACGGCCCTGCCTATGGAACCGGCAACGGCGATATGGTTTTCCTTAATGAGCGCCATCTCCGTGAGATCGCGGCGGTGGTTCACGCCTCCTCCCATGGTCACGGCGTATTTTTCCATCATTCTCATCCCCGGCGTTGTCTTACGGGTGTCGAGTATCCGGGCCTTTGTGCCCGATGCCGCATTGACGAAGACGCGCGCCAGCGTGGCAATCCCCGAGAGTCTCTGAAGGATGTTGAGCGCCACCCTTTCAGCGGTCAGGATGGCCCGGGTGGTGCCCTCTATGGTCGCTACGATATCGCCCGGGCTGAGGACGTCGCCGTCTTTCCTGTCTTCCCTGTACGCAATGTCCCTGTCGAGGACCAGGAAGACCTGTTTCGCAAAGCCCTGTCCCGCGAGCACCCCTGCCGCCTTTGCGACTATCTTTGCGCCCGAGCGGTGGTCGGCGGGAACGATGGCATTGGTCGTCACGTCCTCGACACCGACATCTTCTTTAAGGAGATCTTCTATTGTCGCCGTCATAGTGGAAATATTATAAAGTGACCATCGGGGCGAGTCAATGGAAGACTGCGGGAAGACTGTTGAATACGTTCATTCTGCTTGACTTTGAGGGAAAATTTTCATATGTTAATGCACGTTTCGGGCCGTTAACTCAGTCTGGTAGAGTATCTGCCTTTTAAGCAGAGAGTCGAAGGTTCAAGTCCTTCACGGCCCATATAAACCCAGGTCCCCATCGTCTAGCCTGGTCCAGGACACCGGCCTTTCAAGCCGGCAACGGGGGTTCGAATCCCCCTGGGGACGCTTTTATCCTCTTGAAATTATTCATTATGACCCCCTGTTTTTGTGTTCTGTGTGTGTTACCGAAATTGCCTCCACAACATAGTGCAATCTGCTGTTGGAATCGGTGTGGCAATATCGTTCCATCGATCGCTTGTTGCTGGGCAGAATTGAGGTCTGGGCAGCGCACGGATTCGAAAGCGAAACAACTGGCTTAAAAAGCGGAAAGACTATCGTATTGGTGTGAGGCTTGCGAAGAGACACGCGGCGTGGCCTCACGTTCGGGGGATGCCTTCACGGAATGTCGCCCCGGGATGCCTTCGCTGAGATGACGGATGATGACGGTCAGCGTGCGGCCGCGGACTGGTCCTTTGCTCCCCCGTAGCCCATATCCTGGGAGATGGCGTCGGCCGCTTTCAGGACCTCGGGAAGAAGAGCTTCCTTAGCTTTCTTGTCCACCGAGGAAGAGATGAAGCTGATGCCTATCGCCGCCACCGCAGACCCTGTGAAGTTGTATATTGGAGCGGCGATGCCGGAGATGCCTTCAATGGCCTCTCCATCTTCTATGATGTAGCCCTGCTTGCGTATCCTTGCCAGTTTTTCCCTGAACTCATAGGGGTCGGTGGTTGTCGTCTTCGTATGGGGCATCAGAGGGCTCTTTTCGAGTATCCTGTCTACCTCCTCTTCGGGGAGAGAGGCCATGAGAACCTGGCCGAGCATGCCGAAATAGGGAGGACGTATCCTTCCTATCTGGGAGGCGAAACGGATGGGGTTTCCGGGACTTTCCCTCTTGTCAACATATACGAGTTCGTCATTCTCGAGAATACCCAGGAAACAGGTCTTCCCCGACCTGATCTGGAGCTGCTGCAGAAAGGGGGACGCGGTCTTTCTGAGCGAAAGCGACGAGTAAACGATACTCCCCAACTCGAAGAGCTTCATGCCCAGGGAATACTGCATGGACGCATGGTCGAATCTCATGAAACCGTATTTGATAAGCGTGGAACAGAGCCTGATGGTCGTGGCCTTGGGCAGCTGCACCGCTTCCGTCAGCTGTGTGAGGGTATAAGCGCTCCGCTCGCTGGTGAAGGCGCACATGATCTGAAGGGCTCGTTCAAGGGACCGATTGTAGAATCCCTTGTCGCCTCGTGTTCCAGTTTCGATCCGGTTCATAATGGTTCACCTCGTGGATATCTAGTTCACTATATGAAATACACTTCTGTGAAGTATGTCAAGACAACTTCTCAAAGGATGCTTTTGCGATTCCCCACAGCCCACATATTGTATAAACAAAAGTCTGTCGCTGTCGAGCACAAATGCAAACAAAGAGCTGGAGCACGATCATACTCGAGACGCCCCGACCTGATCCCCTCAGTATGAAGAACGAAACAGGAAGCAGGGGCTATACGGAAGAAGGATATACGTCAGGACCTGTCAAACGCCAGCCGCGGTTATTGTCCACTCTATTCAAGTCTCCCCGCACACCACTGATTGAAAATGAGAAATAAAAAAAAAGGATTGACAAAAAAATTCATTTTCATTAAAATCCATATAATGAACTTGCGGTTCACACAATGAACTTCCCGGAAAAAACAGACATAAAAGGATGAATGACAGGTCGTTAAAAGGGGTGGGTCAGATGGGTAGCGAATCGATAGTGATGAAGAAAGAAGATGGGATAGTAATGGTAATTATCCACAGAGAAGAGGCCTTAAATTCACTCAATGAAAGGTATTCATAAAAAAGGAGGACAAGCTATGAAAAAGATCGTCAGCACAATCATCTCTTTGGTGATTCTTTCCACGTTCTGTCTTTTTGGAGTAGCCGAGTCACAGACGACGACCATCAAAGTGAGCAACTATTTCCCTGTGACGGCTGAACAATCAAAAATGTGCGAGGAGTTCATAAAATCGATAGAAGCAAGTGGCAAAGGGAAAGTGAAGTTCTCCTATTTTGGCGGCGGCACCCTGAATACAGCTCCAAAGATGATGGATGGTGTCATCCAGGGAATTACCGATATCGGTCTTTCCAATCTGGCTTACACACCGGGTAGATTTCCCATAAGCGATGTTCTGAATCTTCCCCTGGGTTTTCCCAATGCCTGGGTTGCAACACAGGTTGCCAACGATTTTGTTGAGAAATTCAAACCAAAAGATTGGGATAAAGTCCATTTGATCGCCCTGCACTCCTGTGGGCCAAAGTTCATTCTCACAAGGAAGAAACCTATAACCAGACTGGAGGACTTCAAAGGGGTCACATTGCGTGGGTATGGGTATGAGGCGGACCTCATCAGGGCATTGGGAGGAACTCCCAGGGGTATTTCGATGCCGGATACGTATGACGCCCTGTTGAAAGGAGTTGTTGAGGGCGCTACCATGACGCTTGAATCGCTGAAGCAATGGAGAATGGCGGAGGTTACAAAACACGTTACTGAATGTTCGGAGATCGGCAAAGTGGAAGTATTCTATCTCATTATGAATAAGAACAAATGGAATAGTTTACCCGCCGATGTCAAACAGCTTTTCAATGAATACCCCTTCAGGAACAAGTTCGCCGAGGTGTGGTACAGGATTGATCAAGAGGGGAAGGATTACGGCGAAAAGAAAGGCGTAAAATTCTACAGTATACCTAAAGACGAATTGCCGAAATGGCAATCAGCCGCACAGCAGGTTGTGGAGAATTATGTCAAGAACACGGTTTCTGCGGGCTATAAGGAAAAGGAAGTGAGGGAGTGGATCAGTTTCATCAAGCAGCGCATAACATATTGGGAAAAGAAGCAGAAAGAATCAGGAAAGAACTAACGGTCGAACCATGAAAAAGTTTATTGAAAGAGTCTCCTTCTATTTTGAGACAGCAGGGGCAATGGCACATAGATGAGCAAAACCAATCAGATCTACGGCGCCAGGCAATGGCCAGGTAAATACTTTCGATCCTACCACATCTACAAAGTTGAATAGAAAGATACCTATAATGCCCACCACCCCTGCTGTCTCATTTGGATTGATCATTGGAACTCATGTGAGCATGGATTTCATAATAAACAAGTTTCCAAAAAGAGTAATCCTCTTTTCAGAGTTTTTTGTGTTGGTGGTCTCCATCTTCTTTCTCTTCATTTGTTTCTGGTTCTCCATTGAATACGGGTATTCTCTTCAGAAGTCAGGTGAAGGCGGTGCAACATCCAATATACCCCTCTATCCATTTGCGTACTATACCGCGCTGTGTTTTCTGCCCGCGCTTTTGTACTACCTGTTGAAGCTTAAAGACCTTATTAGAGGGGGCAATAATGACTGAAATATTGGTGGGCTTGATTGGCATAGCCTTCTTGATACTATTTATTTTCATGCGTTTTCCAATTGCTTTCGCAATGGGAATCGTTGGTTTTGTTGGATTTGCTTACCTTAATTCCCTCAAGACAGGCCTTGCATTGGTTCCCAGGGATCTATTCGAACAGTTCAGTTCCTATTCGTTAAGCGCGATCACCTTGTTCATTCTAATGGGATATTACGCATTTTCTGCAAGGATTGGCGAGAGAATCTTTGATTGCGCCTACAAACTGCTTGGTGGAATAAGAGGGGGGCTTGCAATCTCCTCCATCTTTGCTTCTGCAATTTTTGGCTCCATATGTGGTTCCGCGACAGCCACGGCTGCTACCATTGGAAAGCTGACCATTCCTGAGATGAGAAAGTATAAATATGATGATGAGCTTTCAACGGGAGTTTTGAGTTCCGGCGGAGTTCTGGGGATATTAATCCCACCCAGTGTCATTTTCTTAGTGTACGGGATACTGGCTGAACAATCTATAAGCAAGCTCTTTCTATCGGGGATACTGCCTGGTATAATTCTGGCCGCTTTAATGTCCCTGGCAATATTTATTATCTGCACAATCAAGCCTTCGTTGGGACCGAAGGGACCGTCTTACGGTTTGAAGGAAAAGATCAAATCCGCTTTAAACATCTTTGACGTTCTCCTCTTGTTTGTTTGTGTAATTGGAGGCTTGCTGCTTGGCTTCTTTACTCCCACACAAGCGGGGGGTGTTGGTGCTGCCGGCGCTTTAGTGATAGGTCTGATACGAAGAGAGCTCACCTGGTCCTTTTTTATTAACTCGTCAAGAGAGGCTCTCAGAACTGCATGTATGATCATACTGATTATAGCCTGCGCAACGATTTTCAGTCATTTCATTGTTGTTACAACGATACCACAGTTATTGGCAACTTGGATAACTTCATTGAATATGCCACCTTGGTTGATAATCGTGCTGATTCTGTTCATCTATTTGCTTGGTGGTTGTTTCCTGGATGCAATACCGCTTATCATTATAACGATCCCCGTGTTTTATCCAATAGTGCTCAACTTGGGTTATGACCCTATCTGGTTCGGCGTTATCATAGTTCTCGTTGCATCGATGGGTTTAATTAGTCCCCCAATTGGGATGAATGTATATGTAATTAAGGGTATTGCCGACGATGTTCCCATGGAGAGGATATTTAAAGGCGTTATTCCTTTCCTGCTTTCAATTTTCGTTCTGATCGCTCTATTAATGATATTTCCGAAGATTCCTCTCTTTCTGCCGGACCTGCTGGAGTAACTGGACCTGTGATGCCTTCAGTGGACACCAAAAAGCTGCGGCATGCTAACCGGACGGAGGTGTCCGCATGGAACGGGATCAAAAGAGGATATATACGAGGGAGTTCAAGGAAGAAGTGTTAAAGATGGTCACCGAGGGGTGGTTGGCAATGACAACCATAGGTGAGCCGAAGCACTTCTCGATCTTTCTCATGGACAATCTGCTTTTCGCCATACACAAATCCTCGCGCGGGCTGTTGTTGCGAGAAGCGTACCGGCGGTGGGTCGTTTTTCGGTGATCATTTGCCCGTTGGGTGGGTCAGTTTTAGGTTATCACAACGAGTCGAAACCTGAAGCTTAAAAAGGTCCTTTTCTGGAACTTGAAACCTGGAAGCTGGAAGCTGGAACCTATACCCGATGGTCCATCAAGTGGAATAACAAGTCACGACATGGCGTGACAGCCAATGGGTTACACATGCGTATATCAAGCTAATAGGCCATAATAACAGGAGAAAAGAAAGTTATCATGAATTATCTTGACAATAATGTTCCGTATGGTATATTTCATTCAATGAACTGCACTTCCATGAGGTGAAACACATGGGCGAACAAGACGTTCTATTTTCAAAGCTGGGTTCCATCGCGCATATCACCATCAACAGGGCCGAGGCCTTGAACGCATTAAACGACAGCGTTCTTAAGAAACTCGACAAAGCCCTTGACGACATCGAAAAGGATTCATCCATCATAGGCGCGGTCATTACCGGTTCGGGCGGCAAGGCCTTCATAGCGGGCGCCGACGTGAAGGAGATCAAGGAGGCGGGCTCCGCAAGGACCGCTTTCATCACGGGCGGCCAGCAGATCATCTACAAGATAAAGACATCGAGCAAGGTCATGATCGCCGCCATCAACGGGTATGCATTGGGCGGGGGCCTGGAGGTCGCGCTCATGTGCGACTTCAGGATCGCCTCGGAGAAGGCGAAGCTGGGGCTTCCCGAGGCGGGACTCGGTGTCATGGCGGGATACGGCGGAACGCAGATGCTGCCGAGACTCGTCGGCCCCGGCAGGGCGAAATACATGATACTGACCGGCGCCATCCTGAGCGCCAGGGAAGCATACGACTTTGGGCTTGTCGACAAGGTATGCCCACCGGAAGAGCTGGGCAAGGAGGTGACCTCTCTGGCGGAGAAGATAGCGGCCAGCGGACCATTGTCCATCAAGGGAAGCAAGGAGGCCATCGATCGCGGGCTTGCCCTTCCCCTCGAAGAGGCCCTGAAGCTCGAGCTTACGATCTACGACAAAGTTGCAAACTCAGAGGATGCGGAGAATGGCTTGTCCGCATTCCTGGACAAGAGAAAGCCTGTGTTCAGAGGCAAGTGATTGACCGGCTGCAGGCAACTAATGAAATGAGGAGGAACGCAATGAGTTACCCGAATTTGTTCTCGCCAGTCACGATGAGAGGAATTACATTCCCCAACAGGATCCACAGGACATCCATGGTTTCCGGTCTTACGACTGAAGATGGGATGGTCACGGATGAGTTGATCAAGCGGTATATAAGAGAGGCGAAAGGCGGCGTGGGAGGCATCGTTGTGGAGGCGGCCGTCATCATTTCGTCCAAAAGTCCTTTCAACCTGAGGATATCGAGCGATGAATACGTCCCCGGTCTCAAGAAGCTCGTGGCGGCAATGCGCGAGGCCAACAA
>Ga0351920_1114_pt1 | contig 17427 bp, 14 predicted proteins | sample BONcelHT113001C8_FD_206854 | JGI IMG/M metagenome (GOLD analysis project Ga0351920, IMG submission 206854) | Enriched cells from coal bed in the Powder River Basin, Montana, United States - BONCAT cells T11 rep2 HSBNCT.T11.300.1.C8 ... | reverse complement strand
TACTGAGCGAGCGGGTATCCTTTTGCACGCTCTGGCCGGAGCTTTCCAGGGATGAACTCAGCGCGCTTACGTTGAGCGCGTTCCCCACATTGCTGCGCATGTACGGGCGGGAGCGCGTGATGGTGCTCAACCATTGCCCGGAGCGCGTAACACGCGGGCTCACACGCGGACGCGCCGCCTGCGCGCTGTGCAAGCAGGGGCATCGGGCATGCGCCAGTGCTGACGCGGCCTTGCGCGACAGGCGAGGCTATACCTTTCCGTTGATGCGAACGCGCGCGCCCGAAGGCTGTGTGGTTGAGGTTTACAATGCCCTGCCGACGGATCTCGCGCCGCACGATACGCGCCGCAGAGAACTGGGCGCGGGCATGCTGCTCAGCTTTACCACGGAACCCTTTGCGGAGCAGCTAGCTATTACCGAGCGGTTTGCCTTGCTGATGCGAAATGGCGTGGCGCAAAAAAACCCTTCGGCGGTTACCAGCGGTCACTTTCTGCGCGGGGTGGAGTAAAGTATCGGCATGCGGGGTGCCGAAGTGTGCGGCTGAAACGCGCGGCCGATTGCTTGCAGGCGGGTGTCCACGGGCGGCGTTGCTGCTGCGGTCGCGGGCAAGGCAGCCCTGTCACATGGGACGGCGTGCAGACGCCTGCACTGCGTAAGAAACCGCAGTATAATTATCATCATTACGAAGCGATATCGGCAGGTGGCAACACCACAGGCCGCTATGTCCGCAGGGGTAAGGATGCGGGAGTTTGAAGGAGGAACAACACATGGAACCAGGGCGCGAATTGCGTGTGCTGGAGTTTACGAAAATCCGCGAAAGGCTCGCGACCTTTTGCGTTACGCCCATGGGCGCGGAGATATGCCAAAAGCTTACGCCTTACAGCGACTTTGCTGAGGTGAGCCGCGCGCTTGCGGAGACCGAAGAGGCGGTGGTGCTGATCGCTTACATGGGCGGGCAGCCGCTGGTTGCCTTTGGCGATGTGCGCGATCAGCTTTCGCTTGCGGAAAAAGGCGCAAGCCTTTCCCCGCGCGCGCTTTTGGATGTGGCGGGCTGCCTGCGCGCCGCGCGCGCCGCGCGTACCGCCCTTGTCAAAGAGCGGGACAATACCCCGATTCTGACGGGGCTTGCTTCGCGCCTGACCACCCTTGCGAGCGTGGAGCAGGAAATCATGGACGCGATTTTGAGCGAAGAAGAAATCGCCGATCGCGCCAGCGCAGAACTGAGCGGCATCCGCAGGCAAATTCGCTCTGCCAATGAGCGTATGCGGGAGAAGCTCAACCATATGATTCACTCCAGCACTTACGCCAAATATTTGCAGGACAGCATTATCACCGTGCGTGGAGATCGCTACTGCATTCCGGTAAAGGCGGAATGCCGCGCCAGCGTGCCCGGCATCGTGCATGATCAAAGCGCAACAGGCGCGACGCTGTTTGTGGAACCCATTGCCGTTGTGGAGATGGGCAACGATCTCAAGCAGCTGCGCGCGAAAGAGCAGCAGGAGATCGCGCGTATTTTGCAGGCGCTTTCCAGCCGCCTCGCCCCGCACGCTGATGCCCTGCGTGATAATATCGATATCCTCAACCACCTCGATTTTGCTTTTGCAAAGGGACTTCTCGCCAAAGAGATGCGCACTGTAATGCCCAAGCTCAATCAGCGCGGGTTTATCCGCATCATCCGCGGGCGGCATCCGCTGATTGAACCTGCCGCCGTGGTGCCCAGCGACTTGTGGCTGGGGGAGGAGTTTACCACCCTCATCATCACCGGCCCCAATACAGGCGGGAAGACGGTCACGCTGAAAACAGTCGGGCTGCTGACACTCATGGCGCAGGCGGGGCTGCATGTGCCCGCGGAACTTGGTACCGAGCTGGCTGTGTTTGCGCATGTCTATGCGGATATCGGGGACGAGCAATCCATCGAGCAATCGCTTTCCACCTTCTCCAGCCATATGAAGAACATCGTGGCGATTACACAGCAGGTGACCGACCGTGACCTAGCGCTCTTTGATGAGCTGGGCGCGGGCACCGACCCCACCGAGGGCGCGGCGCTGGCGCAGACGATCCTCAGGGATCTGCTGGCGCGTAACGTGCGCACCATGGCCACGACGCATTATAGTGAATTGAAAGCCTTTGCGCTTTCAACGAGGGGTGTGGAAAACGCCAGCGTGGAGTTTGACATCGCAACCCTACGCCCTACGTACCGCCTTTCCATCGGCATCCCGGGCAAGAGCAATGCCTTTGAAATCAGCCGGAAGCTCGGCCTTTCGGAGGAGCTTATCCAAGGCGCGAAGCAATTGCTATCCCAGGAGGATGTGCGCTTTGAGGATGTGATCGCCAATGCGGAATACCATCGGCAGATTGCTGAGCGGGAACGTAAAATGGCGGAGGAAACCCATCAGGAGACCGTACGCCTGCGGGACGAAGCGGAAAAACTCAGACGTCAGCTGGAGGAGAGCCGCGAGAAATCTCTGCGCAAGGCTAAAGAGGACGCAAAGCGCGTGATGGAGAACGCCCGCCGCGAAGCTGATGCGATCATCAGCGAACTGAAAGCCCTGAAAAAGCAGGCGCAGACTCCGGAGCATGAGGTGCAGGCGCTGCGTAAACGTATGGAAAAAGGACTGGACGAGCTCAGCGAAGGGCTGGCCATGCCGAGTGCGGCGCATTTCATCGCCCCCAAAACGGTGCGCCTGGGCGAGCAGGTGGAGATTGTGAACCTGAAAACGCGCGGCACGGTGCTGGCTTTGCCGGATAACAAGGGCGAAGTGCTTCTGCAGGCTGGTATCATGAAGATGAAAGCCCATCTTTCCCAATTACGCATCGTAGACCCGCCGCGTGAAAAGAAGAGCACCGTTTTCGCGAAAACCGGCGCGGCAACCCGCAATGTGCCCTTGGAGCTGGATGTGCGCGGCATGGCGCAGGATGAGGCTTTGCCCGAGGTCGACCGCTATTTGGATGAAGCCACCCTGGCGGGGCTTCATGAGGTGAGCATTATCCACGGGAAAGGAACGGGCGTCCTGCGAACCGGCATCCAACGCCACCTCAAGGGTCACATGGATGTCAAGACCTTCCGCCTGGGAGTTTATGGCGAAGGGGAAGACGGGGTTACGGTTGTCACCTTGAAATGAATCGGTTAGGGCAGGTGAAAAACTCAGCCCCAAAGAGCACCAAGCGCTGCAAAGGGAAACCTGCGACAGCCGGAGGGCGATCATCATGGCACATAGGAGGGAAAGACAATGACAGATAAACAGCGTATTTTGCTGGTGGATGATGATCGCAACATTAGCCACCTGATACGGCTATATTTGGAGAAAGAAGGGTACGAGGTGAGCGAAGCCGCCCGTGGGGACGAGGGGCTTGCGGCCTTTCGGCGGCAGCCGCCCGCACTGGTGCTGCTGGATGTGATGCTGCCCGGCGCGGACGGGCTGGAGGTGCTTCGGGAGATTCGCAAAACCAGCAAGACGCCGGTCATCATGCTCACCGCCAAGGATGAGACGTTTGACAAGGTGCTTGGGTTGGAACTGGGCGCGGATGATTATATCACCAAGCCATTTGAGAATAAGGAGCTGGTGGCGCGCGTGAAGGCAGTGCTGCGCAGGAGCGCCGAAACCGGCGCGTTGGATGCCACCGATGATATGCTCACCTTCCCCGCGCTGACGGTGAGCCTTGCCCGTTATGAGGTCACCTACGATGGAAAGCCGGTGGAAATGCCGCCCAAGGAAATGGAAGTGCTCTATTTTCTGGCGTCCCATCCCAATATGGTGTTCACACGTGAGCAGCTGCTGGAGCGCGTTTGGGGCTTTGATTTCTTTGGAGACAGCCGCACGGTGGATGTGCACATCAAGCGCCTGCGGGAAAAACTCACGGGCTGCGAGCAGCACGGCTGGGAGATCCATACCGTATGGCGTGTGGGCTACAAGTTTGAGATCAAGCAATGACTTGAGGGGTAACCAATGTTTCACAGTATGTTTTCAAGGCTGTTCCTGATTTTGCTTTTGATCATCCTTGTGGTGGTTTTTGTTGGCGCGGGATTTTCCATCATCGCCATCCGCAACAATATGATCCAGAGCCGCATGGAGAGCCTGCTGGTACAGGCGCGCGAAATCGCTTTTCTGGCAAGCCGTGTAAACGATACCACCCTCACGGGCTATCTGGGATTGAACGATTCCACCGAAAGTTACCTGCAATGGAAGGCGAGCAAGGTGTTTGAGGATTTTGGCGCGTATATCCTGATTGTGGACCGTAATGGGCGCGTGAAGGATAACATGATTACCGCCATTCAAAGCAACCCCGATACCGTGGAGAGTCTTTCCAATACCGATGTGACGGACGCACTGCGTGAAGTGCTTACCGGCAAAGAGATACAGGCACGCATCACCAACGCCGCCAAAGGCACAGTATTTACCGTGGCCGTCCCCTGGGTGCAGAATGACGAGGTGCTGGGCGCCGTGTTTATCCATACCAGCGCACAGATTATCGAGACGGAGTACTTTGGCGTGGTGTTTCAAATCGTTGCAGGGTTTTCCATTGCGGCGCTTGTTTCGGCGGCATGCGCGCTCTTATATACGCGCAGCATCGTGCGCCCGCTGACCGTGATCACCCATGCGGCGGAAGATATGAGCCGCGGGCATTTTCAGGCACGCGCGGCGGTAACGGGCGTAAACGAAGTGCGCCAGCTTGCGGGGGCGTTTAACGTGATGGCGGATAAGCTTGCGCAGGTGGAGGAGAACCGCCGGGAGTTTGTCGCCAATGTGAGCCATGAGCTGCGTTCGCCTGTCACCAGCATCCACAGTTTTGTGGAAGGCATGCTGGATGGGACGATCCCCAAGCAGGAGTATGAGCGATATTTACAGGTGGTCAGCGATGAAACGAACCGCTTGAAAAAGCTGATTGCGGATCTGCTGGAGCTAAGCCGTATGGAAAAGGGCGTGATCGCGCTATCCGTTACGGTGTTTGACATCAACGAGGCAATCCGGCGTGTGGTCATCGGCCGTATGAACGATATCGAGCAGCGCGGCATTCATCTGGATCTGGATTTTCAACAGGAACCCTGTATGGTGCGTGCCGATCAGGATCGCATCGCGCAGGTGGTGTATAACCTGATGGACAACGCGATCAAGTTTATTGGTGACAGAGGAAACTTGACAATCAGTACTTCCTTGGTGCATGATAAGGTATCGGTTATGGTTGCAAATGACGGGGCGCCGATCCTGCCGGAGGATCGCCCGCATATTTTTGAGCGATTTTATAAGGCGGATAAGGCGCATACCGTTGGCAAAGGTTCAGGTACTGGCCTTGGACTGAGTATATGCCAGCGTATCCTGCAGCAGCATGGGCAGAGCATTCATCTCTTGCCAAGCGAAAGCGGCGCTGCTTTTGTCTTTACGCTGGAGGCAGCCACACGGATGATGCCGCTGGGGGAAGGCGGCCAGTATCGAGAATAATGCGCGGTGGAAAGGGAGTAAGGTCATGGAGCGGCACATCTTTCTGGTGGGGATGCCAGGGAGCGGAAAAAGCGCCTTGGGAAAGCGCGTGGCGTTCAAATTGCAGACCCCGTATTTGGATACGGATGCATACCTTACCGAAATCACGGGCATGAACACCGCACAAATTTATGAAACCTATGGCGAGGCGGCTTTCCGTGACGGAGAGACGCGCTTGCTGGCGCAGCTCATCAGCGCTACGCCGGGGATCATCTCCACCGGCGGAGGTACGGCGCTGCGTGAGGAGAACCGCAGGCTTATGCATACGCATGGTTATGTAGTGCTGATTGACAGACCAATCGACGATATTCTATTGGATATCCGCGCGGAAAAGCGCCCGCTTCTCGCGCAAAAGGGGCGTGAGGAGATCGAGCGCATCTATGCGGAGCGCATGCCCATATACCGCAGCGTGACCGATTTTGTGCTGGATAACGGCAACGGTTTCCATAACGGCCTGGCAGCGCTGGAGCAGGTGGCGCGTAAGCTGGGCGCAAAGGGCTAAGAATGATGCGATAAAGCAATGAGGTTACAGACGGCATGAAAACTAGCCAGAGAAACCCCGCCGCAGCACAGGCAGAGCGGGTTTTCTGTTTGAAGGATACCCGTGATTCTCGCCGCCGCCATTCGCATGATTACCTTGCGAGAGGTTCGCTCGCTTGCGATGAAGCGCCTTTCCGTTTGGCGTTGAAGTTACTTCGTACGCATGAAAGGGTTTCCCCTTGATGAAGCATTTTCATACCAAAACCCCGCGCTGACGTTGTCATCGCGGGGTTTTGTTGATGCTTGAAGCACAGTACGTGGTCAATGCCGTATGCTATTGCGTTACAAATTCCAGCCCGCGTACCGCAAGTACATCGATGCTTTCCAACCGGAGTCGCAAGTAGGGATAACCTTCATCATCATACTGTTCCAATACGCCAACGGCACGCACCCATTCATTCTTTTCAGGATATGCGGCCTCAGCATCCTCCCAGATGACTTCCAAACCAATATAGCCATCATTGCCGCAGCAGCCGGGATGATTGCGATAGACGGTTCGGTATGTAATACCGTTACCCACATAGGTATACACATCCATCAGCCCTTCCAGCGCAATGGTTTTGCCCAGATAGTCCGGCGTGTTGATATACACATCCGTAACCTGGGTCAGGAATGTTGCTTCCTCTACTTCAAAGTCGATTTGCGAAGCCGATTCCTCAGCCAATGCGGCGGTGGCACCTAAAGCAAGCACCAGGGTGAGTAAAAGGGCAGCGATACGTTTCAAGCGAGAACCCTCCTTTTCGATCGTAAGTCTGGCGGATACGGCGGCTTTTGAGCGTATACGGGCAAGAGCGTGGTTCGCCCTTGCTGTAAAAATGGGAAGTGCCGCATCTGCCAGTTTCCCTGATAGTATGGACACAAACATGCAAAATCAAACACGGGGGTTCCCAAGGCGGAACAAACGAGAGAAAACAAGGGCTAGCGTGACGTACCAATCGATCAACGGCGATGTGCGACAGCATTACGGGCATTGCCATCAGCAGCCATAGGGATTGCCCCGCCCCGCCTGCCTTGATTCAGATTATAGGAAAGCAAAGGAACACTGTCAAGCGGAGCCGTCCGTGCAATCTGTGTTAGAAACGGTGCAGCCATATGCGCCTAACAACATGATAAATCCAGAAAGTGATTGATTTCAAAGGGATTGCGCGGTGTCTGCCGATGCGTAACCGGAGTTTGACTGCGTGTAAATATAGTAAATATACAGGAAAAATATACTGAAAGACTTATGCGAGCAGGAACCATCATGGGGGCATAGGGGGTTACGCTTTGCACGCGGCGTCACGGACAGGCAACGCAGGAAAAGGCATGCCGTACAGATAATAAATCGCTTGACAGACGTACGTTCGCCGTACAGAGGATGAAACGCACGGCAAACCGTCACGTTCCCTAAGTGCGGTAAAAAAAAGCGCATCGCCCGCTAAAATGCTGCGGGCGATGCGCTTGTTTGGAATGATGCTGCTTTAAGGCAGATGAAGATGCAAGCGGCAGAGGCGCAAATCAAACTTCCTCACGCTCAAAGGACAAGGGCATACGGTTGCCATCATGCTCCCAGAGCTTATCCAGCCGATAAAATTCGCGCTCCTGCGTATGGAACAGGTGCACCAGCATGACGCCATAATCCAGCACGATCCAGCGCGCATCCTGATGGCCATCCTTGCGGATAAGCGGCACGCCTGCCTGCGCCAGTTTATCGTCCACCTCTTCGGCAAGGGCTTTGATCTGTAGCGGGTTACGGCCACTGGCAATGAGCATAACATCGGTGATCACAGTCAGGTTGCGTACATCCAGCGCGAGGATATCCTCGGCTTTCTTGTCGTAGAGGGCATTGGCGGCAATGTTTACAATTTCCGTTGTTTCCATCAGGTTGATCTCTCCTTTATCGTTACGGGCAGGCGCTCCAGCCAGGCAATCACGCGCTGCGTGGTGGGGTGGAGCGGCGCCTTTTGACGGGTCACGTACTGCTGGGTGCTGCGCAGGGAACGCAGCATCGCGGCTACCAGGCTGGTTTCGGCCAGCGCGCGTACTTCAAGCAAATCTGGGTATGAGCGGCGGCTGGGTTCGATTTTATCTGCTAAGAACAACGCCATGTCAATGGGCAGCATACCCACGCGACCCGTGGTGTGGCATCGGATGGCGGCAAGTATGCTCATGTCGCTAACGCCATACAGGGTTTCCGCCAACACCGCGCCTACAGGTCCGTGCAGCAAGGCTTCATTGGCAAGCGTTTCTTTGTCTAGCAGCATATTGTGTTCCCGCGCGATGCGTTGCAGCGCTGCAAGCGGTATGCACTTGGCGCAGTCATGCAGCAGACCTGCCAGTTCACACTGTACCTCGTCCAGCCCATGGAGCGCGGCAAGCCTTCGCACGGTGGCCGCCACCAGCAAGGAGTGGTTGAGACGCCTGTCGCTGAGCGCCTCACGGAGTCTGCGGTAAAGGCTTTGTGCATTGGGGATGGCGTGGGGCATGCCATAAAGCCCCATCAGGCGGATGTATTCAAACACCTGCAAAGGAAGCTGTTCCGGCTGCTCGCCCCTGGCTAGCCGCGCGCGAATCTCGGTGGCGCTGGTATCCAGCGGCGGCAGACTCAGGTAGATAAACCTGGCGCCGCGCGCTTCCAACTGCCTGACCAACGGATGCGCGCTTGCATCTGTTGTGATTCGGCGGCAAACCAGAAAGGTGCAAAGCGCGAAAACCTTGTCAGGGGCGCGCCAGTTATGCAGATCCAAAAGCGTATCTTCGCCGATGATGTAAAAGAACTCCGCATTGGGCATTTGCTTTTTCAGTAGATTCAAGGTGTCAATCGTATAAATCACGCCCTGGCGATCCAGCTCCAAACGACTGGCGGTAAAGCGTTGTTCCCGGATGGTGGCAAGGCGGGTCATCTCAAAGCGGTGTTCTGCGTCCTCAAGCCCTTGCGTTCGCTTGTGCGGCGGGTTTCCCGTAGGCAGAAAGATAATCCGGCTGAGCTTTGCTTCGGCCAACGCGCTTGCCGCAATGGCCAGATGGCGATCGTGGATGGGATTGAAGCTGCCGCCCATGATGCCGATACGTTCCTTTGGCACGTGCGTGCCTCCTTCCTTTCTTCATTATACCCGAAAGCGACGCAAAGGAAAAGGGTTTTGTCAGGATGCGTGCCTGTAAGCATGTCCGTTGACAGTATCTATCGAAACCGATATAATCGAACGACCATGGAACCGTTTTCACCACAGGAGGGAGACTGCGCATGAAAAGTGTGAACATTCAGGATATCGCGCGTGAAGCCGGCGTCGGCAAGGCTACGGTATCCCGTGTGATCAACGGCAAGGGCTATGTGAGCCGGGAAACCACCGCCAAGGTGAAGGCGGTGATGGAACGCCACCATTACCAACCCTCAGCGCTGGCGCGCAGCCTTTCCAGGCGTGAAAGCGATGCCATCGGGCTGATTATTCCGGAGGCGAATAACCCTTTCTTCAGCGGGCTGCTGACAGGGGTCAGCCAAGTGCTGGACAAATGCGGCTACACGCTCATCATCCGCACATCCGGCAATGATAAGCAGCGTGATTACCGCGCGCTGGAAGCCATGCGTTACCAGCGCGTACGCGGCATCATCTATGTGCCGGCCTGCAATTATGAAGCTGATGAGGATTTTGCGGAGATGTCATCGCGGTTGGTGGATTTGGGCGGCCCCTGCGTAATCCTCGATCGCCCGATCAACAAACTGGATTGCGATTGTGTGCTCAGCGATAATTTCAGCGGCGCCTATGCCGCTACCGAGGCGATGATCCAAGCCGGACACCGCGCCATAGGCGCGATTGCGGGCAATATCCAGCTGATGATCGGTCGGGAGCGATTGGAGGGCTATCGTAAGGCAATCCTGCAAAACAGGCTCACACTCCATAAGGAATATCAGCTCACAGGCACGTTCGGGCAAAAGGAAGCTTATGCGAAGGTGATGGAGCTGTTGCAAAAGCCGGATCGCCCCACGGCGTTCTTTATCGGCAACAATCAAAGCGAAATCGGCTTTCTGAACGCGGTGCGTGACCTGAAACTGAAAATACCGGCGGATGTTGCCTTTGTGGGTTTTGATGAACTGCCGGGACAGATGGTGTTTGAACTGCCCTACAGCTGCCTTGACCGCGATGTGGTGATGCTGGGTGAGAAAGCGGCGCAACTGTTGATCCGCCGTTTTGAAGAGCCGAATCGCCCCGCTGAGCGGCTTGTGGTGGTGCCGCGCCTGTGCCTGCGCGGCTCCGAAAAATGCTTAAGCAGACCTAAGTAAGCGAAGGGGCGTGCAAGCAATCCATTATGGAATGCGGAGAACGTTTATGCTGCGCCTGATTGGTAGGCAACGCTACGGCGCAAAGGAGAAACTGCGATGAAGGAAATCGAACGAATTTGGACATCACTGATCACCGAGCATCCAAGCCTTGTGTCTGTGCTGGGTGATTTGCAGGCGGCTTACCGGCTGTTGCTTTCGTGCTTTGAAGCGGGTGGAAAGCTGCTCATTGGCGGCAACGGGGGCAGCGCGTGTGATGCAGAGCATATTGCGGGTGAATTGATGAAGGGATTCATGCTGCCGCGACCCCTGACGCACAACGAGAAGGAAGCGCTCAAGAGAGTAGGGGATGAGGGCGCTATCGGGGCAAGCTTGCAGCGCGCGGTCCCGGTGATTGTCCTGCACGGGCTGCCCGGGATGAGCAGCGCCTTTCTAAACGATGTACAGGCCGAGTTTACTTACGCCCAACAGACTTTTGCCTATGCCACATCCAAAGATGTGCTGCTGGGTATTTCCACTTCCGGCAACGCGGACAATGTTAGCGCTGCGGCCATCGCGGCCAAAGCGCGCGGCGCGAAGGTCATCGGGCTTACGGGCGAGGGAGGCGGCAGACTGGCGACGCTTGCGGATGTATGCATCAAGGCGCCCGCAACGCAGACCTACCGCGTGCAGGAGATGCACCTGCCTTTGTATCATGCGCTGTGCATGGCTCTGGAACAGGCGCTCTTTGGGGGCGAACAGGCATGAGCGTATATGTGGGGCTGGATATTGGCGGCACGAAATGCGCCGTAAGTATCGGGGCGAATGAAGGACAAGGCATTCGCATTTTGAAACGGGAGGCGATCATCACGCCGCCAAACCAGGCCGAAGCTATGGCGGCGATGATCGCGCTGGCCAAAGGGCTGGCGCAAGGGCAGCACGTGGCGGGTGCGGGCATCAGCGCGGGCGGTCCGTTGGATGCGGAAGCGGGCATGCTGCTCAGCCCGCCGAACCTGCCAGGCTGGCGGGATGTTTCCTTGACGGCGCAGGTTAGCGCCGCGCTGCATGCGCCCTGCGTGCTGGAAAATGACGCCAATGCCTGCGCGCTGGCAGAATGGCGCTGGGGTGCGGGACAAGGCAGTCGCGTCATGGTTTTTTTGACCTTTGGCACCGGCCTTGGCGCGGGCATTGTCATCGATGGGCGTATTCACCGCGGCGCAACAGGCGATGCCGGAGAACTGGGGCATTGGAGGCTTACGGGCTTTGGCCCCAGCGGATACGGCAAGGCTGGCTCCTTTGAAGGGTACTGTTCTGGCGGTGGTATTCGGCAGCTTGCGATGATCATCGGCGAGCAGCATCGCCAGCGCGGGAGCATACCCGCCTACCTGCAAAGCGAGAAGTATGACGCGAAAACCGTGGCTGATGCGGCGCGCGGCGGCGACGCGGCGGCGCAGGAAGTGTTTCAGGTGTGCGGGGACGCGCTGGGACGCGGGCTTTCGCTGCTGGTGGATTTTCTGAACCCGGATCGCATTGTACTGGGATCGGTGTACGCGCGCTGCGAGGATCTGCTCACTTTGCCGATGCAGGCTGCTTTACGTGAAGAATGCTTGCCGCGTACGCTTGCGGCCTGCCACATCGTACCCGCTGCGCTGGGCGAAACCATTGGGGATTACGCCGCGCTGGCGCTGGCGCGACAGGCAAGCCAGTAGGGCGTCTGTGTAAACACGCGGCACGCGCCGATGGTCGCGTCTGCAAACGATATTGCATGCCTTTGGATAGGTATATGCCCGTATTTCATCCCCTGCGCGATTAAACCAAAACCGATTTCTTTTTGCGAGGGCAGAAACTTGCGCCCCGCAAGGTCTTTTCTGCGCTTTTTACGGGCGTAGCCTTATGCAGGCGATTGCACGGTATGGACGAAAGCCGGTATGGCTTATTCTTCATCTTTGGCTGAATTGAAAAGCGTCAGGCGGTTCTTGCGTTCAAAGATAAACGCCTGGCTGCTTGGCGCTATCGATATGGTGCGGTTATCGTGGCTCTATTCTCAGGCGAACTTGCAAACCGATGCAGTGACCAAAACCACAGGCGCCATGAATGTATGATTTGGCAGCAGAAAAAAACAACAAGGGTATCAAGACGCTTTGTATGCTGCCGTTATGGCATGCTATGGCAAGCTTGCGCCCATAAAATACAGGTAATTTGCCCCCCTGTTTCGGAAATCTACGCCCCTTTACAGCCGACCCACCGATGCTATACTGATTACAGAAAAGGGCACGGAAAGACGGTGAGCTGGGTCGATGGGCGAGATAATCGTGACCATGGAGCATATCCATAAAACATTTCCGGGCGTGCATGCGCTCAAGGACGTACATTTTGAACTGCGCTCCGGCGAAGTGATGGCGCTGCTGGGGGAGAATGGCGCTGGAAAGAGCACGCTGGTAAAGATTTTGAGCGGCGTACACCCCCGTGACAGCGGCAGCATGACCATTTTTGGGCAGGAATATGGGGACTTATCCCCGAAACAGGCGCAGGCGCTGGGCGTGGCCATCATCCATCAGGAACTGAACATGTGCCGCCACCTTTCGGTTGCGGAGAACATTTTTCTAGGGCGAGAGCAAACGCGGCTGGGCACGCTATCCAACCGGGAGATGGAGCAGGAAGCGCGCCGCATTCTGGCGGATTTGAAAATTGACCTTGATCCACGAAAAGTGGTGGGGGAGCTGCCTGTTTCCAAACAACAGATGGTGGAGATCGCCAAGGCGCTTTCGACAAACGCGCGGGTGCTCATCATGGATGAACCGACCTCCTCGCTTACTTCCCGGGAGATTGACGATCTGTTTCGCATCATCCGCGAGTTGAAAGCCAAAGGCTGCGGCATCGTGTACATCAGTCACAGGCTGGAGGAGCTTCGCTATATTGTTGACCGTGTGACCATCATGCGGGACGGGCAGTTTGTATCCTCCGCGAACTTTGCCGATACCTCGATGGATGAGATCATCGCCGCCATGGTGGGACGGGAGATCAAGGAGAAGTTTCCGCGCGTAAGCACGCCGCTGGGCAAGCGTGTGCTGGAAGTCAAGAACCTGAATGCGGGCCGTATGGTACGCGATGTAAACTTTTCCCTTAATGAGGGCGAAATCGTCGGCTTTGCGGGGCTCATGGGCGCGGGGCGCACAGAGACCACGCGCGCTATATTCGGCGTGGATCAAAAGCAGAGCGGCGAAGTGATTCTGGATGGAAAAGCAGTCAGCATCCGAGGCGTGGCGGACGCCATCCGCGCGGGTATCGTGCTGGCGCCGGAAGATCGAAAAAAGGATGGGCTTTGCACCAAATTATCCATTCGCCATAACATCGCGCTGCCGAACCTGGATACCCTGTGCGACGCGGCCGGGGTGGTGCGCCGCGCGCGGGAAACCGCCATGTGCGTAAACGCGATTGACAACCTGAGAATCAAGACCCCTTCCGTGGATAAGGACGTGGCTACGCTCTCCGGGGGAAACCAGCAGAAGGTGGTCGTAGCCAAATGGCTTGCGCGTAATTCCCGTGTGGTGATGTTTGATGAACCCACGCGCGGCATTGATGTCGCGGCTAAGGTGGAAATCTACCATCTGATGAACAAGCTCAAGCAGCAGGGGATTGCCGTGCTGTTTGTATCCTCCGAAATGCCGGAGATCATGGGTATCGCGGATCGTATTATCGTGATGTGCGACGGGCGTATCACAGGAGAGCTTTCCGCGGCGGAAGCCACGCAGGAAAAGGTACTTACGCTGGCAACCCGCTTTGAAACCAAAGTGGCCGCCGCTAATCAATGAGGAGGAACCCCATGCGCAGGTTTTTCGCCATACGGGGCATGGCTTCGGCGATGATCGCTTTTGCGGCACTGATTGTGATCTATGTGGTATTTGGCTTGCGCGAACCCAATGTTTTTTCGCCGGTCAACATTCAAAACGTGCTGCGCTCCATGAGCAAATACCTGATCATCGGCATTGGGCAGAGTTACCTGCTCATTACGGGCAACATTGACCTGTCGCTGGGCTCGGTCGTGGGCATGAGCGCGATGATCTCCGCAACGCTGATGACCCATGGCACCCACCCGATGATTGCGGCGCTGATCGCGCTGGCGGCGTGCCTTGTGATCGGCGTGATCAATGGACTTTTAGTTGGCAAGGCGAAGCTGCCGCCGTTCATTGCCACACTGGGCACCATGTTTACGGCGCGCGGCATCGGCTATATGATCAACAACAACCGCAATACGGACGCAATCGCCTCGGGCATCGGCAAAGAGGCGGGGGATGCGTTCCAGAGCTTCTTCTACTATGGCAAAACGCTGGGCGTGTTCAATACCTTTTGGGTAGCGGTGGTGGTGTTCATCATCTTCTTCTTCCTGCTCTCCAAAACGCGTACGGGACGGCATATCTACGCCATCGGTTCTAATGCGGATGCGGCGAAACTCTCCGGTGTGAGTGTATTTGCGACCACCACGAAGGCGTATATGGTTTCAGCTTTCTGCGCGTTTGTTGTCGGGTTGATTCTATGTGCACAGGCAGGCATGGGTAATATGGAAGCAGGCAATATGTATGAAATGTACGCCGTAGCGGCCGGTGTTATCGGCGGCATATCCCCCTTGGGCGGCACGGGGCTGCTGCTGGGTACGTTTGCGGGCGCGGCAGTGTGGCAGACGCTGGAGAACGGCCTGAACATGATCGGCGCGCAGGTGGGCTTGCAGCGCATCGTAATCGGCGTGATTGTGGTGTTCGCGGTGCTTTTGGATGTGGTGGTGCGCCGCGGTACGCGCAAGCGCATTAGGTAGAATTTGTAAGCGTGAAAGCGCTTATAGAGAAATTATAGCAGGAGGGAAAACCATGAAAAAGATCCTTGCCATTGTGTTGGCACTCGCACTGTGCCTGACGGCAGTTTCGGCGATGGCCGAAACCGTAACAGCTTCCCAGCCTTGGAAAATCGCCCTGATCACCATGGACTCTATCGACCAGCATTGGGTTAAGCTCAATGAAGGCGCACAGGCCAAAGCTGCCGAGCTGGGCGTGGAAGTGACCTTTATGAGCCCCAATACCAAGGACGATGCGCAGCAGATTGAAGCTGTGAACAACGCGGTTGCGGGTGGCTATCAGGCGATTATGGTAGCGGCCAACGGCCCCGATGCCATCTCCGGCGCGCTCAACGAGGCCAAAGCTGCAGGCGTAAAGGTCATCTATGTAGATAGCCCCGCCAATGTGGAAGCAGAAGCTACCTTCTCCACCGATAACCAGGCGGCTGGCAAAACCGCCGGTGAAACGCTGCTGGCCGCGCTCACCGCCGCGGGCGTAAGCGAAGGCAGCATCGGCATCGTGAACGTGAACGCCGCGACCGATTCCACCGTGAAGCGCGAAGCAGGCTTCCGCTCGGCGTATGAAGGCACCAACTTCACCATTCTGGAGACCCAGTATGGCGAGGGCGATGCCGCCAAGTCCCAGACCATTGCGGAAAACTACATCACCCAGGGTGTGGTTGGCATCTTCGGCGCCAATGAAGGCTCCACCACCGGCACGGGCAACGCCATCAAGGCTTCCGGCACCGCGGTGATCGGCGTTGGCTTTGACAAGAGCGATGCGATCCTTGGCCTGATTCAGGATGGATTCCTGCTGGCTACCATGGCGCAGAATCCTGATGTGATGGGCGCGATGGGCGTTGAAGCTGCCGTGATAGCGCTGGAGGGCGAGAGCCTCGGCGGCATGGTTGTGGATACTGGCGTAAGCGTACTGACCAAGTAATTCGTTAACCTAAAAAAGCGCCGGCCTTTCGCGGTCGGCGCTTTTCCGTTTGGATTCCCCTGCGGCTTGTGCTATACTGCGCTTGAAACGAAACATGTTTGGAGGACGCTATGCTGCGTGTGTTGATTGCCGATGATGAGGAGCGCATCTGCCAACTGATCCTGGCGTTGGGGGAGTGGCAGCGGTTGGGGCTGGAGGTGGTGGGAACGGCGCAAAACGGGCCGGACGCACTGCAGCTTTTACGTACGCTCACGCCGGATATTCTGATCACCGATATCCGCATGCCCGGTTTTGACGGCCTGAAGGTGTTGGAAGAAGCCCGCCGCGAGCTCCCTGGGCTGGAAGTGATTGTGATCAGCGGGTACGCGCAGTTTGATTATGCCCAAACGGCTATCCGCTTCGGGGTGGGGGAATACCTGTTGAAACCCATCAACCGGAACGCGCTCAATCACTCGCTGGAAAAAATGGTGGCGCAACTGAACCAGCGCATGCAACGAGAAACAGATATCGAATCCATGCTGGAGACGCAGCAGGATGACCGTGGGCAGCTCAGGCGCAGGCTGGCGGCGGATCTGCTGGCGGGGAGGATGGAAGCGCAGGATGCCGACTCGCTTTCCCGCACGTATCACTTCATCGCCGCGCAGGCAGGATACCAGCTTTTGCTGCTGAAAATCGATTTTGATACGGATCATTTCAGTGAGCCATCGCAAGGCATTGTGCAACGGCGCGGCGTGTAACAAATGCGATGAACATCACAAGAAAATTTCTTTCATATCGCCCTCTTTTATGGAAACCATAATCAACTTGAAAGCAGACAAGGCTTTTGATACAATGTAGCGTAGCCGGTTATCCTTCATCATCACATTGCATGGCAACAAGAAAAAGTGGTACAGGAGGAGGAAGCCATGAGCGTACAGCAACATGTGCTCATCGTGGATGACGCGAAACGTTTCTCCTCCACGCCTGTTTTTGAGCCGGAGTTTCAAGTAGCGCGTGTTGATACCCGCGAAGAGGCTCTTTCCTTCATTGCGTCTCATCAAGCAATCGCCATCCTGATTATCAACCTGGAACATTCCATGGAAGAAAGCCTCACCCTGCTCAGGGAAGTTCGGTCACACGCAAAAAACGAGAAAACGGTGATCGGGCTGGGCATGGATCGTGGGGATCTTAAGAATATCGTCGAAGGCTGCGAATCCGGCGCGGATGAGCTGATTATCCGCCCAATGATTCCTTCAGTATTGGCTCTACAGCTTAACAACCTAAGGCGGCTATACAATGGACTGACGCTCTATTCAAGCCGACACCGCGCCTTACAGCTGCATGCCGTGATTGACGGCATCAGCACTGGGGTGGCGGTGTTTGCGTATGACAACGGCAGCGTTAAAACCCTGTATGCAAACGAAGCATACC
>Ga0351920_1110_pt1 | contig 17793 bp, 10 predicted proteins | sample BONcelHT113001C8_FD_206854 | JGI IMG/M metagenome (GOLD analysis project Ga0351920, IMG submission 206854) | Enriched cells from coal bed in the Powder River Basin, Montana, United States - BONCAT cells T11 rep2 HSBNCT.T11.300.1.C8 ... | reverse complement strand
GGCACTTGAAAATTCCGGTTGTGCTATCCCCCGCTGACGTGTCTTCTCCATGTGTCGGGCCAGATGTTCGATACAGTGGGGAAGCATATTTTCAATGGGTGTGGTCCAGTCCTTAAACGAACCGGTGGTCTCCAACAGCATGAAGGCGGCCGGAAGGCCCGAAGCATCCAGACGGATAATTTCGTCACCGTCATCGTAGTAAAGTTGATTCGACCGGGGATCGGTTCTGCCGATCACCATGCTTGCGGCAGCGGCCTGCCCCAGAAAAAAGGCGAGCTGGGGAAGAAATCCGGCCCGGGCGTAAAACAGCGCCGGGATTTTATCCGTTGCTATGCCGGGTATATAATCACGCTCAAAATAATATACGGGGATGGTATCGGTTCCAAGTTCGTCCTGGATATCGATCTGCTTGAACTCGGGTATGGGCAGTCCGAGAGTCCTGATGGCCGAAAGCCTGTCGATGATAAAATCCCGATAATCCCGGGTGCCATTAATGGCCTGTTCAAGGGGCTGGCCCTGTTTGATCCGATGCACCACGTCCCATTTGCTCTTACGGATATGGCGTATATCCCTTCGGTCATCGGGAAGGGTCAGGGTGACGATAAAAACCTCGCGCTCTTCGCCGCTCTGATTCCGGTCGGTAAGGGGAGTAACAATGCGGCCGACATTTATGGAAACGAAATCGTTCCGGGTCCGCAGATAATATTCGATCAGTCTTTTGATCCTGTCGGAAGTTTCCGGTTCAAAGCGGATTTCCTCTCCGACGATCATGACACCGGGAAGCCACCTGATATTGAGATAAAATTCCGGACCAAGTCCCAGCGCCCATTCAGCAGTGGTCCGCTCATCGATATTATAGAGACGGCAGAGTACCGTGGCCCGCCAGAGCATGTTTCCGGGATCATCACACAACAGATCCGGACCGGCCTGGTCCGCAAATTCACTTAAAAACTTTTCATAAAGGATTCTGGACTGTTCGATACGGTCGATGGATCCATAAGATTGTTCTTCAGATTTTTCTTCCGGAGTCAGGTGTCCGGCAACTTCCTCCAGTATCCGGGCATCCGGTGCTCTGCCGGCGGGAACAAGAAAACTCAATTCAGGGTATCCCTGATGATTGAGGAGCCGACTCAGGTGAATGATTTCCCGGACGCGGGCCAGGGCGTCGCGCTGCTGATCTCTGAACAGCGACCGGATGGCCTCGGCTTCCTGGAAGGTCAGAACATGTTCTCCGGTATGCTTGTTGTGAAAAAACCGCACCCCGGTTCCAATCCGGGTTCTGCAATGGCACAACAGATCGGTGAAATCCCTTTCCATGATGGGCGGGGTGGAAAACCGCCATATCTCGCCGCGAAGCCTTAACGCTTTGCGAACTTCGGCAATATGAAGGCCGGTGAACTGGATGGCGGCCTTGGGCATAAATCGTTGAAGCAGCAGATCGGCCGCCAATCCCTTGGCAATGTTGTCCTGTTCGATGCGGATAATGATTAATCCATTGATAATATTTATACAAACCGCATCCCGGCAAATGTTTTCCATCAGATGAGATTCGACAACACCAGAGGCATTGCTTTTCAGATAATCGATGGCCCGTTCGACCTGCATGCCGTGAATTTCATTCCGGCCGGTCACGGCCAGATGAAATGCGGGAAAAACCGTTGCAAGGGTGTTTAAATATTTTCCCGCATGGTCTCTGGCAAGAAAATCATCACCAATGATGTTGATGCCGTTGATTTCACGAGGCTTTGAATTCATCGGAATTTCCTTGTAAGCATTCTCCCGGTCGCAACCGGGACCGAACCTGAGAATAACTTTGGATTTTTAGGGTATTAGATTTTTTCGAAATTGTTCAGCATTTCATTATCTTCAGAGCGGTGGACGCCGCGTTGAACCGACCTCCATCAGCGGCATAGAGGAGCCCCGCGTTGCGCATACCCGGGTTAATCATGCAAATGACGGTCCGGGACACGTTTGCTTCGAATTTACGATGCTTCAAAAAAACAAGGTCATTGAAATGAGCCGCCATCAGCATTTGGTAAACCGAACGGCATAATGTTGTCAAGGCCCTTGATTCCGGCGGGGACTTCAGGCCTGCCCATGCCGCATCCGAAAAACGGCGGAACCAGCATCATCAGGACCGGGATATTGACGAGTCTTGTATGAAATTCGTTTTTCTCCCCCAATAAAAGGTCGCACATGATAACCTCAAAAGCTGGAAAGAGGTTGTGCCGTGAAACGCTATAAATTTATAAGATATATATTACAATATATTACATCGTGTCAAGATCCATGCGAAATGATTCAAGGTTTTAAAGGGCCGGAGGTCGTATCCTGAAAAACATTCGCGAATCATTTTGATTTATGGCTTGTTGCTTGCTATATTATCAACATATTCTGCAACCCAAAACAAACCAAGGAGGGCATATGAGCGAAAAACCGACCACCAACACATTGACCAGCGGTTTCAGCAGGCGGGAATTTCTTGTGGCATCAGCGGGCGCCGCGGCCCTGATCGCGGCGGGAACATTTGCAGACATAGTCCGGGCCAAGGCGCCACATATTCTGCCGCCCCTTCCCTACACTGAAAACGGACTAACGCCGGTGATATCAGCCGAGACGATGGGCTTTCACTACGGCAAGCATCACAAAGGCTATGTGGACAATCTGAACCGGCTCATCAAAGGCACACCCTTTTCGGATATGATCCTGGAAAAAATCGTCCTGGAGACCGCGGGGAAACCCGAACACGCCGGCATATTCAACAATGCGGCCCAGGTATGGAACCATACCTTTTACTGGAACAGCATGAAACCCGAAGGCGGAGGCGAGCCGCCCGACGCGCTCAAAAAGCGGATTATCGCATCTTTCGGCAGCGTGGATGCCTGCAAAAAAGAACTGGCCACAGCGGCTCTCACCCAATTTGCCAGCGGCTGGGCATGGCTGGCGGCAGACGGCGACGCCATCAAGGTCGTCAAGACCGGCAACGCGGAAACGCCGCTGTCTGCCGGCATGAAACCGCTTCTGACCATCGACGTCTGGGAGCATGCGTACTATCTGGATTACCAGAACCGTCGTACCGATTATGTCAATGCCGTAATCGAAAAGCTGATCAACTGGCCTTTTGCCGAAGCTAACCTCGGGTAATACGGGGCAAAAGACCATATCTCACCAGCAGGAGCATCATGCATCTGACGCAATCACCGGCGCCCGGCTTACACAGGATCATGTTCAGGGGAGACAGCATCACTTTCACATTGACGCTTCCCGAAGATCGCCCCGGCCGGGCCTGGCTGCGGACCAACCTGGGGCATGGCCGCACCACCCGCCGTGAAATCATCCGGGCCGTCAAAAAGAGCGAACCCGTTCTTGCCCGGGACTGGTACGACATCCCCATGATCCGTGTCCGTCCCTGCTGCCACCAGTTGACGCTGGGACTTTCGGAAGTCGGTCATTTCGAAGCCAAATGCTATTTTCTGGAATCGGAGGAAACCACGCCCGCATGGCCGCCGGGCGACAATGTCTGCCTTAACGTCGAGCCGGCCGATACCTGTTGCGCCAACATCATTTACAATGCTTTTGTGCGACAGTTCGGACCCAACAAATCCGGTGCTTTCAAGGCTGCCCATGATCACGCCGAAATGGTCGAACGTCTGGATGAGAGCGGTTACACCGTGATTCCGCCGTCCGGAACATTTCGGGATCTCGCGGCCCATCTCGATTTTATCATCGGCCACCTGGGGTGCCGGATACTGCATCTGCTGCCGGTGAATCCGACGCCCACCACCTACGGCCGGATGGGACGCTTCGGCAGTCCCTATGCGGCCTTGAATTTCACGGCCATTGATCCGGCCCTGGCTGTATTTGATCCCACGGCAACCCCTCTGGAACAGTTTATCGAGCTGGTGGACGCCGTCCACGCCCGGCAAGCTAAAATCATCATTGATATTGCCCCCAATCATACGGGATGGGCCGCCGGCCTGCATGAAACCCATCCGGAATGGCTGGTGCGCGACAAAGACGGCAGAATCGAAGCTCCCGGGGCCTGGGGAGTGGTCTGGGAGGATCTCACCCGGCTCGATTATGGGTACATGGAACTCTGGCAATACATGGCCGATGTTTTTCTGACCTGGTGTCGCCGCGGAGTGGACGGATTCCGGTGCGACGCCGGATATATGATTCCCACCCCCGCCTGGCGCTACATCATCGCATCGGTGCGGGAAGCATTTCCGGACACGATCTTCTTTCTGGAGGGACTCGGCGGCAAAATTTCCGTCACCCGCGATCTCTTAAACACCGCGGGCTTTAACTGGGCCTATTCCGAGCTGTTTCAGAATTACGATCAGCAACAGATCGCGCATTACCTTCCCGGCGCCCTTGAGATCTCCGATAAAGACGGGATCATGATCCATTTTGCCGAAACCCACGACAACAACCGCATGGCCGCGGCATCAACCGTTTATGCCGCCATGCGCACGGCGTTGTGCGCCCTCTGCTCGGTCCAGGGAGGATTCGGATTCGCCAACGGCGTAGAGTGGTTCGCCACGGAAAAAATCAATGTACATGACGCATCTTCTCTCAACTGGGGGGCGCCGCATAACCAGGTGGAACGCATCCGGCGCATCAACCTCCTGTTGCGTTCTCACCCGGCATTCTTTGATCATACGGATATCCGGCTGATTCAGAAAGGATCGGGCAATACGCTTGTTCTGCTTCGGCATCACCGGCCGTGCAACAAACGGCTTATCATCGCCGTCAACCTGGATTGCGAGCATCCGGGGATCGCCTCCTGGCACGCGGACAACGCAGGCATTTCTGATGTTTTCTTTCATGATCTCTTAAGCGATCAGAAAATCAGCATTGATGCCGGCGACAATCTACGGCGCCTGCATCTTATGCCCGGCCAGGTATGCTGCCTGACGGCAGATCCGGAAGACCATAAACTGCTGACAGCTGATCCTTTGGTTGTGTTTTCCATTCCGGATCGTATACGTCGCCAGCGCCTTCGCGCCCTGGCTTTAGACATCCGCCGATTCCATCACGGCATGTCGGATCTTTCCGACTTTGATCCCGATACGGCCGCCGCCGCCCTGGCCGCCGATCCAACGGCATTCTGCCGCGGCATGAACCCGCATTCCGCCGAACCCCGCGTGATATCATGGCAGTGGCCCGAAGATAGTCGACGGCAGGTCATGATCCCGCCGGATCATTTTCTGATGCTCAGATCTCCTTCGCCTTTTCGGGCAGCGTTGCTGGAAACGGGAAACACCCAACAAACGACTGTAACCATTGCAAACAGCATCAGAGCCGATGACGGCTCCCATTTTACTATATTTTCGCCCCGACCCGTCCGGCAGCGGCATATCCAGGCAATGCTCAAATTTTCCCTGTTCGGCGGGGACCGGCACACCCATGCCGACGCCTATCTCCTGTTCCTGACTCATGCGGAAAACATAAGGGTGCAGCGGCAGTTTGACCGCCGCCGCCTGCTTAAAACCCCTCTGTGTTTTCTTGGCACCAACCGCAGGGGCGGCATGATGCGGGCACACGCGGCATGGGGGGTTCTGCAAAGCAAATACGACGGCCTGCTGGGAGCCAACCTGCATCCCGATTTCCCTGTAGACCGACGGATGATGCTGATTCGGTGCCGGGCATGGCTGGTATTTCAGGGATATTCCCAAGAAATTTCCATTGACGCCCTTTCCCGATTCACCAGTGACTATGATGCCGGGTGCCGGTGGGAATTTTACATGCCTTCCGGACAGGGTCAGCATGTGATGCTGAATGTAATCGCGGAAATGGTTCCGGACCGCAACAAGGTCAACCTGTTCTTTTCCCGCCGCATTGCCCCAGACGGCAATGATCAGCTCCCGGCCGAAAAACCGGTGACCATCATTGTCCGCCCCGATATCGATGACCGCGGTTTTCATGAAAACACAAAGGCTTATCTCGGCGCCGAACATGCCTGGCCGTCAAAGTGCCGGCACCGGTCAAACGGGTTTTTGTTTCAGCCGGCGCCGGACCGGCAACTTGACATGCAGGCATCATCGGGGACTTTTGTATGGGAACCCGAATGGCATTACATGGTCCATCTCCCCATGGAAGCCGAACGCGGCATGGACGCCCATACCGACCTGTTCAGCCCGGGCTACTTCAAGCTGGTTCTCAAAGGCGATGAAACCGTCCGGTTGACCGCATCGGCCGATAGTGATGATCCTGCCGCCGAAAAGGCCTGTCCCGATGGACCGCCGTCATCGGCAATGATACCGTCTTCATCCATGATGCCGGGTGAGGCCATGACCGCGGCCCTGAAACATTACGTGGTCCGGCGGGAAAATCTGAAAACCGTTATCGCCGGATATCCCTGGTTTCTTGACTGGGGCCGGGACACCCTGATTGCGGCCCGTGGGCTGATCGAAGCCGGACTGATCTCTGAAACCGGACCGATTTTACAACAGTTTGCCCGGTTTGAGAAAAACGGGACCCTGCCCAACATGATCCGGGGGAACAATGCCGAAAACCGGGACACATCCGATGCGCCCCTCTGGTTTTTCGTGGCCTGCGATGAATTCATCACCGCCGCCCGGGACCCCGGCTTTCTCGATGCCCCGTGCGGCAGCCGGACCATCCGGAAAGTCCTGATCTCCATCGCCGAATCCTATATAGCCGGCACGCCCAACGGGATCCGCATGGATCCGGATTCCGGTCTGATCTTCAGCCCTTCCCATTTCACCTGGATGGACACCAATTTTCCGGCGGCCACCCCCCGTATGGGATACCCCGTGGAAATACAAGCCCTCTGGTATTATGCCTTGCGATTCCTCTCCCGTATTGATATAAATAAAAGGAGTGCCCGTTGGACCGAACAGGCCGGCAGGGTGGAACAGGCCATACGAGACCTTTTCTACCGTAAAAAAGAAGGTTATCTTTCCGACTGCCTTCATGCCGAACCGGGCGCTTCGGCCGCGACAGCGACGCAAGACGACGCCCTGCGGCCGAACCAGCTATATGCCGTGACACTTGGAGCCGTCGTTGATATTGATATAATCCGGCGGATTGTTCACAACTGCGAAACACTGATCGTGCCGGGCGCGATTCGGAGCCTTGCGGACCGGCCCGTAACCCATCCGCTGCCGGTGGTCTATAACGGCCGGCCCTGCAATGATCCGCACCGACCGTATCAGGGCGTCTACACGGGCAATGAGGACGCCCGGCGAAAGCCCGCATATCACAACGGCACTGCATGGACATGGGTATTCCCGGCCTTTTGCGAGGCATGGCATATCGCCTATGGTGCCGCCGGCAGAAAAACCGCCCTTGCTCTGCTGGGCAGCAGCAGTTTGATCATCAACAGCGGCAGTGCCGGCCAGATACCTGAAATCGTCGACGGGAATTATCCCCATACCCAGCGGGGATGCGACGCCCAGGCATGGGGTGTCAGCGAATGGCTCCGGGTATGGAATATTTTACATAAACAATAAAGAGAACATCATAAACAGGGCGCAAGCGAACCCTTTAAAACAACATTAAATCCAGGAGGTCGTATGAGCCTTAAAAAACAGTATTTGAAAACAAAACCCTTCTGCAAGGTGACGTTTCGCCTGTCGCCGGAAGAAGTCTCCGATGCCGCGCACGTCCACATCGTGGGAGAATTCAACAACTGGAGCACCCGTCAGACACCCATGAAAAAGCTCAAAGACGGGACCTTCACCCTGACGCTGGATCTTGAAACCGGCCGGAATTATCAGTTCCGCTATCTGGTGGACGACCAGATCTGGATCAATGACAGTAACGCTGACGACTATGTTCCCAGCGGTTTTTCCGGAAGCGATAACGCTGTTGTCAGCATTTAACCTTAGAAAGGGCTATAAATGAGTTATATCCAGACCTATCAGATCTATCCCAAAGTACCTGAATCCCTGTCTTTTGCCGAAAAAATCGTACTCAACCTCTGGTGGACATGGAATTTGGACGCCATTGAACTGCTGCGGCGCATCGACGCCAAAATCTGGAGTCGCTCCGGTCGGAATCCCATCAATTTTTTCACCATGATTTCCCAGAAACAACTGGAAGCCATTTCCCATGATGACAGCTTCATGGCACATTTTCAGCGGGTGCAGGAGGCCTTTGAAAACCAGGTGGAAAAACCGGTGAAGCACACGGAAACCGATCCGCTGGTCAAGGGAACCGTCGCCTATTTTTCCATGGAATACGGCATTCATGAAAGCCTGCCCCTTTATGCCGGGGGGCTTGGCATGCTGGCCGGGGATCATCTCAAGGCCGCCTCCGACCGGGGCGAACCCCTGGTTGCCGTCGGTCTCTTGTATCGCAAGGGTTATTTCCACCAGTACATGGACAACAATGGCTGGCAGCAGGAGGATTATCCGGAAACCGATCTGTTCCAGCTTCCCATCGACCGGGCCAGGGACCTTGAGGGCAACGACCTCTACATTACCATCGCCGGGCCGGAAGGTTATATATATGTCCAGGTGTTTAAGGTCATGGTGGGCCGGATTCCCCTGTATCTGCTCGACACCAATGTTCGGGAAAACCCGCCGGAAAAACGAAATATTACATCGCGATTGTATACCGCGGACGCCAGAATCCGCCTGGCCCAGGAAGTGATTTTAGGCATCGGCGGCATGCGCGCCCTGGAGGCCATGGGGATTCAACCGGAGGTCTGCCATCTCAATGAAGGGCACTGCTCTTTCGTGGGCGTTGAACGCCTGGCACAGGTCATGAGGAAATACAATATCAATCTGGATACGGCTCAGGAAGTCATCCCCCGTTCCACGGTCTTTACCACGCACACGCCGGTGGCCGCGGGTCACGATGAATTTCCCATGGATATGGTGCTTCCCTACCTCAAACCCTATGAAAAGGAATTCGGCATATCCGTCAATGACATCCTTGGCTGGGGAAGGATCGGCTTAAATGGCGATCAGTCGCATTTTTCCATGTTCGGACTTGGGTTGCGCATGGCCCAGTATTTAAACGGCGTCAGCGAACTGCACGGGAAAGTGGCCCGGAAAATGTGGAACAACGTCTGGCCGGCCCTGCCCGAGGATGAGGTTCCCATCGGTCACATCACCAACGGGGTCCATGTTCCTTCCTGGATCTCCATTGAAAACGCCATGCTTTTCGATCGGTATCTCGGTCCTAACTGGAATCTCAAAACCTGGCGTAAACCTGATATGATTGACCGTATAGACGACATCTATGACGAGGAACTGTGGCGGTCCCACGAGATGAGTCGTGCCCGGCTGATCCGCACCTCCCGGAACCTCATGGTCACGCAATACGGCCGTCGGAACGCGCCCAAATCCATCATGGAAGGCGCCGCGGCCGTTCTGGATCATGACGCGCTTACCATCGGTTTCGCCCGCAGATTTGCCACATACAAACGCGCATACCTGCTCATGCGTGACCCCGAGCGCTTCGAGGCCATGCTCTCGTCCCGGGAACACCCGGTGCAGATCATCATGGCCGGCAAAGCCCATCCCAAAGACAACGAAGGGAAAGAAGTCATCCGCAGTCTGATCCAGTTCGCCCGACGGGAAAAAATCCGTCACCGTTTCATATTTTTAGAAGACTATGATCCCTATATCGCCAGACACCTGATACAGGGATGCGATATCTGGCTCAACACCCCTCGCAGACCCTTTGAGGCATGCGGCACTTCCGGCATAAAAGCTGCTGCCAATGGCGTCCTAAATGTCAGTGTTTTAGACGGGTGGTGGTGCGAAGGATACAGTCCGGAAACCGGCTGGAAAATCGGGAACGGCGAGGAATATCATGATTATGAATACCAGGACGACGTGGAAAGCCAGGCCCTCTACAATGTCCTGGAAAACGAGGTCATACCCTGTTTCTACGACCGGAAAAATGGCGACACGCCCGACAAATGGATCAAAAAAATGAAGGCTTCCATGAAGATGGCGATGAAACAGTTCTGCGCCCACGGCATGGTGGGTCAATATGTTACGTCCTATATTTCAGCGTCCGAGCATTTTGACGCACTCCTGGCCGACGGCGCAACGAAAGCCCAAACCCTCAAAACCCTTCATCAGCGGCTCAAAGCCGAATGGAATACCATCCAGATCGCCCATCCGGTAAGAAACATCGACGGCCCGTTCCGCGTGGGCGATGAATTCAAGGTAACCACATCGGTTTTTCTCGGAAACCTCACCCCGGATGAAGTGGAAGTGGAACTCTGTTACGGCAAAATGAAATCCGTCGAGCATTTAGAAACCATTCGGATCGAAAAAATGAACGTCATTGAAAATCACGGGAACGGCCATTTCGTATATGGTACCGCCCTGCCCTGCGATGTTTCCGGCCGCTTCGGGCTCACATGCCGCATTACCCCGCGGGGCGACAACCTGTTAAAGTACGCACCGGGATTAATCACCTGGGCATAAACATCAATAACAGAAGGAGTAAAGCCGTATTTTTTATGAAGACCTCAACAATGATTTTAATGCCGCGAAATGGTGATGCCCGATGACGACCTCTGAACGTAAACCATGCATCCTGATCATCACCCCGGAAGTCACATACCTTCCCCAGGGAATGGGGATCGAGGCCCACAGCATGACGGCAAAGGCCGGGGGGATGGCCGATGTGTCCGCCTCCCTGATCAGCGCGCTGTTTGACCAGGGGGCAGACGTCCATGTGGCCCTGCCGAATTACCGGGCCATGTTCGACAACCACCTGGACCCGATTCTTAAAAACCAGAATCAGATGATCCGCAGCCGGATGCCCGAAGATCGGGTTCATCTGGCCGAAGACCGCGCATTTTTTTATCTGCATAATGTCTATTCCAGTTACGGCACGGAAAACATGCGCATTTCCCTGGCGTTTCAGCGGGAAGTCATGAACCATGTGGTGCCTTGGGTCAAACCCGACCTGATTCACTGCAACGACTGGATGACGGCCCTGATTCCGGCCATGTCGCGGCGCATGGAAATCCCGTGCCTGTTTACCATCCACAATATCCACACCGTCAAAACCACCCTGTCCCACATCGAAGACCGGGGCATTGACGCGGCCTATTTCTGGAACAACCTTTATTACGAAAAAATGGCCGAGGAATACGAACTCACCCGTGAAAACAATCCGGTGGATTTTCTGACCAGCGGCGTTTTCGCGGCCCATTTCGTCAATACCGTGAGTCCGACGTTCTTAAAAGAAATCGTCGAAGGACATCATTCCTTTGTCTCCCCGTACCTTCGGCGGGAATTGCAGAATAAATTTTACGCCGATTGCGCCGCCGGGATTCTAAACGCCCCGGACCCGAGCTTCAACCCGGCAACCGATAAACATCTTGTCCGCCAGTATGGGCCGAAAGACCATGTCCTCGGCAAGCTGCACAACAAGCGGTTTCTTCAAAAGACGCTGGGGTTGATCCAGGATGACCGGGCGCCGCTGTTTTTCTGGCCCCATCGCATGGACACCATCCAGAAAGGCTGTCAATTGCTGGCCGACATTCTTTATCATGTGATCGATACCTACCATGATCAAAACCTCCAGATGGTGTTTGTGGCCGACGGCCCTTTCAAACGCCATTTTTCCGACATCGCCAATTATCACGGCATCCAGGACCGGGTGGCGGTCTGGGACTTCAATGAGCGACTGTCGCGCATTGCTTACGCGGCCTCGGATTTTATTTTAATGCCGTCTCTGTTTGAACCCTGCGGACTGGCACAGATGATCGCCCCCATATACGGTTCGCTTCCCGTGGCCCGGAATACGGGCGGCATCCACGATACGGTTTCTCATCTGGATGCCGTCGATCACCGGGGAAACGGTTTTCTTTTTGAAACCTATGACGCCAGCGGCCTGCTCTGGGGAATCGAAGAAGCCATGCGCTTTTTCGGTCGACCGGCGCGACAACGCGAGGCCGAAATCCAGCGAATCATGACGCACGCGGTCGAAACCTTCAACCATGACGTGACAGCCCGTCAGTATATCGATCTGTATGAACGGATGCTCAAACGGCCCCTGCTCACCTGACCATATGAAGAACCCGGTTTTTTATTGGATGGAATCGCATCAATGACGGACAGTAAGCCCTCCACTGAAGACATCGACAGATCGGCCGGCGGATTGCTGGCGACGGATTCGCTGCTTGAGCCCTTTGAAGCCGACATCAAACGCCGCATTGCCAAAGTCATCGCCGCTGAAAACCGGTTGACCGGCGGCAGGATGTCTTTAGCTGATTTCGCATCCGGCCATGAATTTTTCGGACTGCATTTTGACCGTTTTGAGTGGGTTTTCCGGGAATGGGCGCCTAATGCCGATGCGGTCTATCTGCTGTGCGACCGGACCGGGTGGCGGGAAATGTCCAAATACAGGCTGGAACGCGCGGTTCCCGAAGGCGTATGGGAAATTCGGCTGCCGCCTGAGGCTTTTAATCACCTTGATCTTTACCGGTTGCGGATCCACTGGCCGAACGGCCACGGCGACCGGATTCCCGCCTATGCCCGCCGGGTGGTCCAGGACCCGGACACCCTGATTTTCAACGCCCAAGTCTGGCGCCCGGAAACCCCTTATCGCTGGCGGTATCCTGATTTCAGGTGCAAAAAGGATTCCCTCCTGATCTATGAGGCCCATGTCGGCATGGCCCAGGAAACGGAAAGGATAGGCAGTTACACGGATTTCACGAAAAAAATTCTGCCCCGGATCATCGCCGCCGGATATAATGCCATCCAACTCATGGCCATCCAGGAGCACCCGTACTATGCATCCTTTGGTTATCATGTATCAAACTTTTTTGCCGCATCATCCCGGTTCGGCACGCCGGATGACTTAAAAACCCTTATTGACGAGGCCCACGCCGCCAGCCTGTGCGTTATCATTGATCTGATCCATTCCCATGCGGTTTCCAACGAGGTTGAAGGCCTCAGCCGGTTTGACGGCACCTCTTACCAGTATTTTCATAACGGCCCCCGGGGCCGGCATCCGGCATGGGATTCCCGCTGCTTTGACTACGGCAGGATCCAGGTGCTCCATTTTCTGCTCTCCAACTGTCGATTCTGGCTGGATGAATATCATGTCGACGGGTTCAGGTTCGATGGAATCACCAGCATGCTCTATATGGATCACGGCTTAAACCGCAATTTTGTCTCGTATACGGATTATTTTTCCGACAACGTGGATGAGGATGCCCTGGCCTACCTGGCCCTTGCCAACAAGACCATCCACGAAGTCCGTCCGGATGCCGTTACCATTGCCGAGGATATCAGCGGCATGCCCGGCCTGGCCTTTCCCTTGGCATCCGGCGGGTTCGGATTCGATTATCGCTTTGCCATGGGAATCGCCGACTACTGGATCAAACTTACAAAGGACACGCCCGATGAAGCATGGCCCCTGCGCCATCTCTGGTTTGAACTCACCAACCGAAGGCATGCGGAAAAAACCATCAGCTATGCGGAATCCCACGACCAGGCTCTGGTGGGAGACCAGACTCTTATTTTTCGGATGATCGGAGAGGCGATGTTTGATCACATGAGCCTAAATGACGATGATGCGCGAGTCGCCAGAGGCGTTGCCCTGCACAAGATGATCCGGCTTGTCACCCTGGCTGCGGCCGGCCACGGATACCTCAATTTCATGGGCAACGAATTCGGGCATCCCGAATGGATCGATTTTCCCAGGGAGGAAAACGGCTGGAGTTGTAAATATGCCCGGCGGCAATGGTCCCTTGCCGATAATGCCCGGCTTAAATATCATCACCTGGCCCGGTTCGACCGGGACATGATCGCCCTGGCGCGGGAACACGCCGTCCTCGGCGCCTCAACGCCCGAACTGCTGCATGATCACGACGATGACAAGGTCATTGCCTTTTCCCGGAAAAACCTGATCTTCGCGTTTAATTTTCACCCAAATCGATCGTATACGGATTATGGTTTTCCCGCCCCGCCCGGAAAATACCGGATGATCCTAAACACCGACGCCGCCGTCTACGCCGGCCACAAAAGACTGAAGAAAAACCAGGTCCATTTCACGCTTCATGACGATTACACCGGCCAGAACATGCTGAAAATCTATCTCCCTTCGCGCGCGGCCGTCGTGCTGATGCGGGAGACCCCCTGATCCCGGAAATCCCCATGAATCCAAAAAGCAATATCACCCTCATCGGCATGCCCGGCGCGGGAAAAAGCACCATCGGCATTATTCTGGCCAAATATCTGACGTATGGCTTCATCGACACCGATATCCTGATCCAGATCAACCACCAGAAATCCCTTCAACAGATCATGGATGAAACCGGCTATCTGGATCTGCGCCGGATCGAGGAAAATGAAATCTTAAAACTCAACATCAAAAACCACGTCATCGCCACCGGCGGTTCCGCGGTCTACAGCGAAAAGGCCATGGCCCACCTGCAACGGATATCGGTGATCGTTTTCCTCAACGTGGCAATCCATGTGCTGGAAAAGCGCATCCATAATTATGCCACCCGCGGAATCGCCAAATCCGTCGACCAATCCTTTGCGCAGTTATTTGACGAGCGACAGACGCTTTATAAAAAATACGCCCGGATTATTGTTGACTGCAACACCATGGATCAGGAAGAAACCGCGGAGATCATATCCAAAAAATATCACGAGGTGCGGATAGGGTAAGCAGGGCTTTTCCAGCGCGACCGCACACGGAAGCGACGTTATGCGCAAAAACGCCGGCCACTTCCCGCTCATGCATGAAAAACAATGGATTTATAGATTTTGAAGCACTGATGCGCGATGGGGTTATTGAACTGGAAGACACGCGCATAAAGGCAATGCACACCCCGGGGTCGTCATTTTTCCCTATTAAGGTTCCTGGCTTTTCCGTCCTTTGCAAATCGGGGATACAATTTTTCCATACACTGGGGGCAGATGCCGTGGCTGAACTCGGCTTCGGTGTGGTTCCGGACATAGACTTCCACTTGATGCCAGTAGCCCTCATCATCCCTGATCTTCTTGCAGTGCCCGCAGATGGGCACAATGCCGCGCAGTGTCCTGATCTGCTCGATGGCCGCGCGCAGTTCTTCGACCTTATCGGCCAGCGCGTTTTGCATTTCGATCATTCGGCAGCCGACATCGACACGGGCCCGGAATTCCCCCGCGTTGAAAGGTTTTATCAGGTAATCGTTGGCACCTGCTTCCAGCCCGGCGATGATATCGGCTTGTTCGCCCCTGGCGGTCAGCATGATGATATAAGGCGGTCGATCGGTTTGTCGGGCACGCACCCTTCGAATGACCTCCAGCCCGTCCATCTCGGGCATCATCCAGTCAAGAATGACCATTCCGGGAGCATCGGGTTTCCGCAGCTTTTCCCAGGCCTGGGCGCCATTGACGGTCTCAACCACTTCATGGCCGGCATTTTTAAGCACCCTTACCAGCAACGCGCGTGTAGTGCCCTCATCTTCAGCAATCAGTAATTTCATTTTAATCCCATTCCAATATTATTTCAAAGTGGGCGCAAGCGTTCCCATTGCCTCCCTCAATCGCTTAAACCGCATTTTGATTTCGGCCATGCGATCCCATGCGGCATCCGAATTTCCGGCCGCAAACAAGCAGGAGTTGAAATTGCCCCTTGCATTACGTGTTTTTATGTCCGGTTTTCCACGGAGAAGCAATGACCTTGCTTGGCGACCCGATTCCGGCCATCGTTTTTTGCCTGATAAAGCGCACGGTCGGCCGCCTCCAATATCACATCCACGCTGCTTCCGTCGACCGCATAGGCCACGCCGATACTAACCGTAACGGTCACCTCGCCCGACCTTGTCGCAATCCGGCTGTCGGCGATCTTTCTGCGCAACCGTTCAAACAGGAACAAGCAGTCGTTTTCCATCCTCAGCGGGGTGATGAGCAAAAATTCTTCTCCCCCCATGCGTCCCACAAAATCGTACTCCCTGAGGCTTTCGGCAAGAATTTTTGAAAGTCCGCAAAGGACATCATCTCCGGTCTGGTGTCCGTATGTGTCATTGATCTGTTTGAAATGGTCCACATCGCAAATACCGACGGCAAGGGCATTTGCGTGACGACCGGCCCTTACGAGTTCCTTTTGCAGATGATCGAGAATGGCCCGACGGTTCAACATACCCGTCAGGGGATCGTGGGTGGCCTGGTGGGCCAGGGCTTCACGGCTCCGGATAAGCGTATCCTGCATTTCAATCATGCGGCGACCGACTTCGACTCGGGCGCGGAGTTCACCGATATCGAACGGTTTTGCCAGATAGTCGTCGGCGCCGGATTCCAGACCGGCGATGATGTCGGTTTTTTTGCCTCTTGCGGTGAGCAGAATCAGATAAGGCGGCCGATCGGTTTGCAGGCTGCGGACACGGCGCACAACCTCCACGCCGTCCATCTCCGGCATCATCCAGTCGAGAATGGCCAACCTGGGCGCGTCGGGTTCCTGAAACTTTTCCCATGCCTCGGTTCCCCGGGTGGTTTCAACCACTTCATGTCCGATGTTTTTCAATACGTTAGCCAGCAGCGTGATGGATGTGACATCATCTTCGGCGATCAATATTTTCATCATAACCTCGTCTAAGGCGGCATATCCGCGGAGACTGGAGATTAGAAACCGGAAAAATTTGCCGTTTTCATCGATTGCCGCAACCGTTCGAACTGCCCTTCGAGTTCAGCCATGCGTTCCTTTGCAGTGTCCATGTCCCCGGCTGCGGCTGCTTTTTGGATTTCAAGGGCAGCGGCGCCAAGCGCTTCGCCGCCGACATTGGCGCTTGCACCCCTGATGGTATGGGCCTGGCGCTCGGCCCGGAGACCGTCCCCGGCCTCCAGATAGCCGCGCAGGGTCACGATCTGCAACGGGATGTCCTTTACAAAGGTATCGATCACCATGCGAGCTAGGCTAATATCATGGTCCAATCGAGCCATCATGCCTGCCCTGTCCCAAAGGTATGGCCTAACAGACGACCATTTTTCAACATTTTTCATCCCGGCTTTTCCTCTTGTCCCGGGGTATTCCTTTTTGCGTCCGGGCAGCCACTTTTCGATCACCCCGGCCAGATCCTTCAGCATCAAGGGTTTAGATACATAATCATTCATGCCGGCTTCCAGGCATTTTTCATGGTCTCCCTGCATGGCATGGGCGGTCATCGCGATGACGGGGACATCGTGATCGCGGACCGCGGAACCCGGATCGCGTATTTGGCGCGTGGCTTCCAGCCCATCCATCACCGGCATCTGAATATCCATTAATACAATATCATATGGTATGGCGGCAAGAGCCTCAACCGCTTCCCTGCCGTCGGCAACCGCATCGGCATGCAGGCCCAGTTTCTTTAGAATACCCACGGCAACCTGCTGATTGGTAATATTATCTTCCGTCACCAGGATGCGGGCTTTACCGCCTGCAACCCGGGGCATGGTCTCCCGGGCCGTATGGCGCGTGACAATGGCTGATGATATAGGCGTATTTTCGACTCTCTCCTTTAACACGAGCGACAACGTCCATCTGAGTTCCTGGTGCCGGACCGGCTTGATCAGATATGCCGTAAAACCGATTTCCGCAAAATGCCGGGCGTCTCCCCGGATTCCCAAGGAGGTCAGCATAACCATGCGGATGTCTTTCAGGCGCTTGTCCGCCCGGATGCTCCTGCCAAGGGTTTCACCGTCCATACCGGGCATGTGCATGTCGATAACGGCAATTTTGAAAGGATCTTTCTCTTCCGCTGCCCGACTCAGGATCATGAGCGCTTCTGTTCCGTCGGCCGCTTCCGTGGGTCGCATCCCCCAGGAAACCATCCGTGCACTCAGGATTTCACGGCTCGTTGCATTGTCGTCT
>Ga0351920_1105_pt1 | contig 18572 bp, 28 predicted proteins | sample BONcelHT113001C8_FD_206854 | JGI IMG/M metagenome (GOLD analysis project Ga0351920, IMG submission 206854) | Enriched cells from coal bed in the Powder River Basin, Montana, United States - BONCAT cells T11 rep2 HSBNCT.T11.300.1.C8 ... | reverse complement strand
ATCGCTTTGGTATTCCTCGGCGATATCGTCCAGCCCCAGGGTGATTTCCGCGCCCGTCACGCTGGTGTCGTTTTCCACGATGGTGTTATCCGCGTACAGCGGGCTGTCGTTCTTCTGGTAGGCCACACTCGCCTCCGTGGCATGGGCGAACACCTTGCCCGCCGCGTAGGTAATGTCGGCATTCTCCGGCTCCCCTGTGATCCTGGCAAACGTGGGTTTGAACAGTCCAATCTTAGCCATTCTTATTCTCCTTTCAGATAGCGGTTCATGACCGCTTCCATCGTTTCATCCACCGCGTCGGCGCACTGGGCTTCCACGGTATCCACAAAGTGATCGCCCTGGTAGCTGCCCTTGCGTCCCTTGCTGTTTTTCTTGCCGCGCGCGGGCTTTCCGGCTTTCCAGCCGTAGTGCAGCAGGAAGGCTTTCTCTACATTGCGCACGCCCTTCTTGTCCACGCCGCGCGGGTAGATTTCCGCTACGGTTCGCCCGCCGCTCTGGGTGGGGTCATCCGCGCTTACGCTTGCTTCCATCTCGCCGGTATCCACGTGCCGCAGGGAGCGGATCACGCTCTTCCATGTGGAAACAATCACCTGCGCGCCCTCGCTCACCATCTCCCGCGCCATGGAGCCGGAGGCCTGCCCCAGCTTTTGCAGCTCTCCTGCCAGTTCATCCACGTTAACGGATTGGAATTTCGCCATTTACCACACCTCGCAGTCGAACAGGTGGCGGATAATCTCGGTTTCCGGGTCATAATCCACCAAATGCTGATAAGCAATACAATCTTGCACGTCCAGCGCGGCGAGGATAGCCTCCGCCACCGCATCGTTTTCTTCGGTTGTATATCGGTCAACTTGCACTTTCCAGCCGCCCTGATTCTTTCCATCTGCAAACGCGTTCATTCGCTCGTATTCTCTCCATACGGTGAAATTGCCGCGTTCTTTGGAGCTGTAGTGCTTAGCCTTCGGGTCAGCAGTCACCAGAACCGCCTTGAATTCATCCAATGTCATGCTTCCACCTCCGCCAGCGTCAGGTCGGTGATCAGTTCCCCGCTTTCTTCATCCTTGCCGTGAAACGCGCGGGTCACATCAAACCGCTGCACCGTTTCAGACATTTCATTGACCTCCAACAGCACCAGCACATCGTGGTTATTGATGTTTCGGTTCTGATGGATGCGAATGCGCGCGGCGGTTTTGGCATCCTCCCTCGCCTCGGTTGCGCGAAAAGGCGTCGTCTCAAAAGACAGTTCCCCATACCAGGACTGATGTATCCGCTCGTAACCATCCCTGGGTTTTTCTCCGGCCTGAGAGATGTCTTTCTTACGAAATATGCTGCAGATACCTCTATCCAGTAGCATGTTCGTTCAGCCACCTTTCGCGCCGTCGCAGGCGCAGCCACTCGGGCATGCCGCTGGTTGCATCGCGGCATTGGTACTGCCACACCACGTAATCCGCGCAGAATAGGATATCGTCCGGTTTTGACTCGTCCAGTGTAATGCCGGAACGCTGTAGTTCGGCGACCGCCGCCTCGATGCGTTTGTTCAGATAATCGTCCAGCCCCGTATCGGTCGCAAGCCGGTTAAGCCTGGCCTTCACCAGCGCCAATGTGGTTGTAGAATCGTACGCCATCCGCAAGCGCCCTCCTTATGCCGGATTATGCTTGATCGAGCAGTGCAGCGTAGTCCCGCTTGCCAATGATCCCGCTTGCAAGCATGTTCTTTTCACGCTGTACGTGCTGCACCGCGCGCATGGTTTGCAGATCGTACACGCCGTTTACCGCTACAGTGCAGCCCGCGGCAAGCAACGCCGTTTGCAACGCTTTTACATCCTCGCCGTCCGCACCATACTTCAGGGTTCGGTTAAAAGGAGAACCCGCCGATTGCTCAGCGGGTCCCCCAGCCTCCGTACCTAGCGCTTTTTTCCTTGCAGCCATGGTTTCTGCCCCCCTTTACACGTTGGCCGTGTCCGCCGTAAAGGCCACGCTGGTGGTGGGCACACCGCCACCGATGGCCATCGCCGCGAAACCTTCCGCGATCACAGGCTGGCCGTCATAACGCGCGGTTCCCTTGTAAAGTGTGATGCCTTCCAGGAACAGCACATGCTCGCTCATCGCCAGCTGAATCCCCTTGCGCTCCACCAGCAGGTACTCATCGGCATAGCCATACACAATCTCGCCGTCCGGGATGAAATCCAGCTCGATAATTTCGCCGCCGATCACCGGCATGGTGTTCCCAAGGCCAGATACGATCGCGCCGCTGGCATTGATGCTCATAGCTTCGATGTTGATCGTCTGGTGGGTGCTCTCGTTCATCAGCCACACTTTCACGCCGCGGCTATACTTGCCCTTGGCAGCCTTCGCAGCAGTAGCGATGCCCTTAAACAGCTCAATGCCCGTAAGCTGCGTATAGCTTCCGGCTGCACCACCACGCACGGCCAGAATGTTCTTTGTATGCAGATCAACCCACTGGCGCGCGTTCTCGCCATAGCCGTCCGGTTCGGCAGTCTGTGCCAGGCGCGTCACGATACCAAGCGGCATCTTGATGCCGGTGCCGTATACGATGGCTTTATCCAGCGCATAGCCGATGGCCTGCCCGATCGCGGTCAGTATTTCGGTAGCCAGATCAACGTCACTATCCTCCAGCAGGTTATTGTTGATCGGGATGTAACCCGCTACCTTATAGCCATCCACCTCCACCTGAGAGAAGGAGATCGCCAGCTCATTGATCTTGCCCTTCATTTCCGTCCAAACAGCCTCGGGGATGCTGCCCGCAATGTTCTGGCGGGCAGTACCCTTCACCGCCTTGAAGTACACCTTGGCAATGAGCTTGGAAAACTTGTCGATGTTCTCGCGAATCAGGGGCAGTACGTTGTCGGGAATGTTCAGCTCCGCGCCTGTCACCGCGCGCTGCTGGCGGCCAAGGTCGCGCACACGCTGCAGGAAGTCCTTCACATCCTGCCGGGCGAGAAACGCGTCGCGTTCCTGATGGGTCATGCCGAAGAACCGGGTACGGTTTGCCATGGGGCGTTCATCCTCTCTTTCATGGGTCGGCGTGGTATTGGGTGCGGTAGGTGCGGGGTTTGCGGCGCGGGCGTTGAGGTCGTCCAGCTCCTGCTGAAGCGTGCGAATCTGCTCCTCAATGTCGGCCACCTGCTGGTTGTGCGTATCCTGTTCCTGGGTGAGCGCAGCGCGGTCTGCTTCCAACTGGGTCACATCGTCTTCCACGACCTGCCGGTCTTCTTCGGTCGTGTCCGCTGTCATTTCCGTGAGAGCAGCGGTCAGCTCCACCTCACGTGTAGTCAGCGCCGCGGCGCGAGCGGAGAAATCCGCATCTCCGGACCGTAGCGCATCTCGCTGCGCGATCAACGCCTGAATCTTCTTACCGAGGATCAATTGTCTGAGTGCCATGATTTTGCAACCTTCCTTTCATGCGCGCTTTCCATTCGTCCAGCGCTCGTTTCTTCATGCCCGCCAGATCATTCTTGCGGGCAGTAACGGAGGTGTTCTCGTAGGCGGGAAACGTCACACAACTCACCTCATAGAGCTTCACTTTGAGCAGCGTCCAGTGAACGGAACCATCCTCGCGGCATTCGGTCTTTTCATCGAGGATGTCAAAGCCAAACGAACACTGATCCACATCCCCGCGTTGCACACGGGTGTAAAGGTTCATCGCGTCGCTATCTTCGGTGTTCACGTGGATGCTGCCCCACAAACCTTGTTCATCCACGCGCAGCGTCAGCGTGCCCGTCTTCGTTCGCCCCAGCACTAGCCGCGTTTCATGGTCAATCAAGGCGCGGATATCGCCTTGCAGTGTGCCGTCAAAGGCATGCGGGTCTATGCTTTCCGTAGCGCCTGGCCACAGTTCGTAGGTGCCCGTAAAGGTCGCAAAGTACCCCTCGATATACTTATCCGCGCCTTGCTCCACCGCGCGAAAACTGGTCGGGCAGCAGTGCGACCGGCGAAAACCGGATTCATTCGCCATCATCATCACCTCCTTCTGCCAGGTCGGGTTTCGGCTTATCATTCGTTCCTGCGCTCACCAGCTTTTTCTGGTTACCCAGCTCGTCGGCGGGCAGGTAATTCTCCAGCGCCAGCAGCTCGTTCATCTCATCATCCGGCGACATGCCGATCCAATCGCGCCATTCATTGCGGCGCATTGCCATGCGATCCACCATCGCGGCTCCGGCTCTTACAATCTCGGACAGATCATAAGCGAAAAGGCTTCGTGGATTAAACCGCCAGTACAGGTCGGGCGAAAACAGCAGCTTGCGCGTCAGCTCCTGCTCAATCAACTTGGCGCGTGGCATCACACGGGTTTTCACAAAAGCGTTGAATTCGTCCTTTTTGAAATCACCCACGCCCACCAGAAAGGCAGGTACACCAAAGATGGCCGCCACCGACCGCTTATCCAACTCTAAGTTGGATTTAATCGCCAGATCATTGAGCGTCAGGGGTTTCACCTGCTCCACCTCAAATGCCTCAGCAGGGATGAACCAGGGTTTTCCGTGGTCGGTTTCATCCAGATACTGGTTGGCAATTCTGCGCCGCCCTGCCGTGCTCTTGAATTCCTCCGCCAGTCCATCCACCTTCACAATCAGGGAAGGGGTGGGGGATTCCAGCAGCGCCCGCTTGGTTTGGTTCGCCTGCCGGATACATTTCACCACATCAGCCAGCGCCACGTTGTAGCCGGTGCCATGCCAGGGTTCCTCCGGGTCTGGGCGCAGCACGAAGTGTAACACCTCATCCGGCTGGAACATTTCAGCGCCATATCGTATCAGATATCCGTCACCGTTTTGCGCATAGGAAAGGCGGCTTGGTTTCAGTGGCACCAGCTCGTCCAGCATCCCGTCCGGTGTAAAACGCGGGTACGTCACCTGATTGCCAGCCCCGTCCAGCAGCAGCGTCCACACAATCAGCGACACCAGCGCCTGCCGGGTCATGTATTGGTTGGGTTCAATATCCAGCTTGCGCGCCAGACCGTCCTTCACGCGCACATCCCCCTGCGCCGTGTTGCGCATCAAGTGCAGCGTCATGGCGCCGATGAGATCGGCATACACCGAAGCACACATCTGAACTTCCGCACACGCCGTCAGTGGTCTGTAGCCTTCCTCGGCGCAGAAAAAATCCCATGCAGCATTGCTGCACAGGAGGGAGGCGGCTGACGCCTCGGTTCGCTTTTGGCTCACAGGGGCATCGCGGCTCCTGGGGCTGACATTTCTGCGTTTCTTACTCAAGGTAATCAAACCCCTTCCTATTGTCCGCTTTTTCCATATCTTCCTTCATGCGCACCACCGCAAACACATCCGCATCGAAAAGGTCGATGCGATGCGTTTCCTCTACCTTCTCGTATTGGATCATATCATCGGTTTTCTCAATGGCGGAAACGTTCTGCACGCAGTATTCATAGGCGTCGGAGCCAAGGTAATACAGTTGGCCACTTTTGGCTTTGTTCTCAATATGCCGGAACCCCTCAGATTTTTTGTAGAAGTACTGCGGCTGGTCAACAGTCTTGAATCCCGCCTTCTTCATACCCGTGAAATACTCCCGGCAGAACTTGCGGTCATGTCCTACCTGCACGATTCGGAAGCCCATCTTCTTCATGGCGATGAACCAGTTCACGATTTCAGCATGGTTGGTGGTGGGCGCGTTGCTCATGTCCAGCCATCCGTCATCCTTCCAACCGAATAGGGGAATGTTGTCTTCCTCCGCCTTGACTGTCGCAGCCAGCAGCGGAAACCAGGCGTGCGTAATGGCAATGTCGATATCACCATACTGCCCATGTAGCGCGCCTGCTGTCAGATCATGGAGCTTGGCAAGGTCTGCTCCTCCATACCAGCGAATTTTCAACCCGGCCAGATGCTTGAGCTTTTTTGATAACGGCCATGCCGGATTGATCCCCAGCGCCTCGCCTGCTTTACGATTGCTGACCCGGAACTCCTCAATGCTGAAATATGCCCGAAGCGATGCCGTGAAGATGTTCAGTGACTTGGCCAAGAAGTCCTTGCGCTGCTGCGGGTCGTTGGCCGCCTGATTAGCATCGTTCATAATATCCGCCGGCCGAATCGTCACGCCATAATTCGGATTGGCTTTTTGTTGTTGGATTGGGTTCAGATAATCGACATTGCCCTTCTCATCTTGATCTGCTGCGCAAATGAAAATGAAATAGGACCAGTCCACTACACTGCCGTTCAATACCTTCCGGCAGTATTGCAACCGCTGCGCACAGAAGGACGTGCCATCGTCTCCCGCTGTCGTGATGCCGATCACAAGCTTGTTGGTATATGCCTTGGTAGCTTCCTTGAGGATGTTATACTGCTTTGGCGATTTGTAAGCGTGGATCTCGTCTGCCACAACGATGTTGCAGTTGAACGAATCCTGCGCATCAGGGTTGCTGGCCAGCGCCACCAGATGCAGGGAGCCTCCGCCAATATCCTCGTTGGCCACCGAGTGCTCCATGTTGTTATCCAGAATGCGCCATCCATCCAGCTGCGCTTCCTTTCGGCTGCCATACATCACCTGCTCGATGTTGTACGCCCAGTTGTCGAAGGTTTCCATGGCCTGCTTGAGTGCCGCGCCCACCACGTATACCTTCGAACCGCTCATCCGCTCCAGCAGCCCCAGCGCCCATGAAAGCGCCGAAACAAAGATGGTCTTGCCGTTCTTGCGCGGGATGAAGATGAATGCCTCTTTGACTACGCGCTCGTTTGTACCCGGGTAAAAGAAGATAAGCATGCCGTACACGCAGAGCTTCTCCCAAGGCTCCAGAAGGAACGGTTCTCCGCGTAGAGGCGTTGCGTCCAGCAACTGCCCTTGCCGATGTCGAAACGTGCCCTCGATGATCCCGATCACAAAATCCGCATCCCGTGTGCGCACCTCGAACTGCGGTAACGTCAACATGGTTAGAAATCGCTGGCTCCCCAGGATACGGTCTTTTCCGGCAACGATGCTCCCGTCCACAACACACTGCGCGTATTGCAGCACCGTTTCGGCATATTTCCCCTTGAGCTTAGCTGCCAAGTGACTTGAGCGCCTCCGCTAGCGGAGATTGCTTCGCCGGTTTCAGAGCGGCTTCGTTGATCTTCTTCAGGCCGGACGGGGTAAGACCCAGCTCTCTGGCATACGTCAGAATGCCGATGCGCAATCCTTCAATCGCTTGGTAGTATGGGTTCTTAATCGCGTTCACGGCGCCTGCCTTGTTCGTATGTTTCACAACGAAGTTTCCTCCTGATTCTTCAAACTTCTCCATGGCCGCCTGATAGTCAAACAACATTCTGGCCAGCAGGGCTATGGTGTGGCTGAATTCCTTGCGGTACACATTCAGCGCCTTCATCTGCCGGGTGATCTCATTGCGGTACTGCAGCTCGGTTCGGGTATCGCTTTCGCTCAACGTGATGCGCTCCTTCCTCGTTCAACCCTTCGGCCACTTCATATCTTCCAACGTAGCAAGGAAAACAGTCGCAGCATCTTCCCGATCGCAGTCATTTGCAAGCGTGCCCATTGTCAGGTCCCCGTCTTCCCTTTCACAGGCGGCGATCAGCGTCTCGTAATTGGTAAGCATATCTGCCAGCATCCCGATCACAAACTGATGTTCCTTCCGGTATACACTGGAAGCCTTCATTTTTCGGACAATCTCGTTTTTGTACTTTTTCCGTAAACGCGATTGTTCCTCATCCATGGCGAAGCGCACTCCTCCCCGTGAGCTTCTCCCATCGGTCTACGATCACATCGCAAAAGCGGGGATCCAGCTCCATGCAGTAGCAGGTACGGTCGAGCTGCTCAGCTGCCATTAGCGTCGAGCCGCTTCCGCCGAAGTAGTCTACAACCAGCTCACCTCGCCTGGAGGAATTACGAATGCCGCGTCCGCACAGCCGGATGGGTTTCATGGTGGGGTGTTCGGCGTTTCGCATCGGCTTGTTCTCAAGCCAGAGGGTGCTATCCTCCGTGCGTGCCACCACCTCATACGTGGGCACGCGAATGCGCATGCTGTCCAGCCCCACGTTGAGCGAAAGCAGGTAGCCGTCTCCCTCCTGGGCGACCGATACCGCATCCTCCGGCCGGATGACCGTCGATTGTTTTCGGTCACCGCACCATTGATGCTTGCTGCCCGGCTTCCAACCATACAGAATCGGTTCGTGCTGCCATTGGTAATCCTGCCTGCCCAGCACCAGCGAGTTCTTCACCCATACCAGACATTGTTTGAACATAAGCCCAGCGTCCTCAAACGCACGGCGGAAGCTCACGCCTTCGCTATCCGCATGGCAAACATAAGCCGCGCCGCCGTTTTTCAGGTGCGCGGTCATGTTGGTGAACGCATCCAACAGAAATGTGAAGAACGCATCCTTGGTCATATGATCGTTCAGGATGGAGAGCTTCTCCTTGGTGCCGCCATGGTAATTGACATTGTACGGCGGATCCGTAAAGATCATATCGGCCAACCGCCCATCCATCAGATGCGCCGCATGTTCTTTGTTTGTCGCATCCCCGCACATCAACCGATGCTCGCCCAGCAGGATGATGTCGCCTGGCTTGGTAGTGGGCGTTTCATGCGCGGCAATCGACTGCGCAACGTCGAAATCATCCTCAGCCAGATCCTGTTCACGCGCATATAGCGCCTGCAAGTCCTTAGGGTCAAGGTTTGCAGCGGCAACTTCCTCCGGCGAAAAATCGGCCAGCACTGCGGCCAGCTTGTCGTAGTCCCACGCGCCCTTGATGCTGTTCAAGCGCACGTTCGCCTGTTTTTCTTGCGCTGGCGAAAGGTTAACCACAAAACAAGGTGCGGTGGTATAACCCAGATCAGCCAGCACCGTCAGGCGCTGGTGCCCGCCGACCACCGTGCCAGTACACTCGTTCCACACGATCGGGTCGATCATGCCCAACTCGACGATCGACTTCTTTAGCGCCTCATATTCAGGGTCGTTTTTTTGCAGGTTTTTACGCGGATTATACCCCGCTTTTTGGAGGCATTCGATTGCCATTTCCTTGAGTTCATATGCCTTCACGTGGCTTACCCCCCTTTCCCCAAAATTGCTCCGGGGAGGGAAGAGCCGCCTCCCCCAGGTCGGCGACCCCTCCCAAACCCATACGGTATAAGGGGGGGATCACCTTTTGTGCCCTCCCTTTTCCGGGTGTCTTACGCTATGGCACGCAGCACAAAGCGCCTCGCCGTTATTCACGTCAAGGCGCAGTTCCGGATGTTCCTCCACCGTCTGGATGTGGTGCGCAACGGTTGCCGGTACAGGCAGTCCCTGCGGCGTTCGCCTGCCATACCTTGCGCATTCTTGGCAGATGTATCCGGCATGGCGAAGCACGGCAGCACGCCAACGCTGGTGCTTGGCGGTATCGTAATGCTTGATGGCTGACAGCGTAATCACCTCCGGTTAACTCAACAATAATACGATCCTGACTGATATGCGCGAGAAAAAGGAGCGTCCCGCTTGGGGCGCTCCGCATGGTATGTATGGCTGTTACGGATGATAGATACCCAGGTAGTCCTTCAATGCGCTTTGCAGGATCTGCGAGTAGTTGACCCTCCGCCGCTCGGCAGCGTCGTTAAGCCACGCGGGAATGGTCAGCGTCTTTTTGACGGCACGGTTTTCCATTTCCTCGCGGAATGGCGTCATCCACACCGTCACCGGAACAACCAGCTCGCCAGCTTCTGCCTTGGTGTTTTCAAGATCAGCTTCAGGTATGGCATCGCCATCCTGCTCCATCCCGTACAGGTGTAGGCTCATGGCATCGGAAGCCATCCGCAAAGCTTCGGGCAGCGTGTCGCCCTGGGTAAAGCACCCATCCAACTGCGGAAAGCGTACGCTGTACCCGCCGTCTGCTTCTTTGTTGAGCACGGCTGCGTAAGTGTATTGATTACTGCGATTCATGGCGTTCCCTCCTCTATCCACAGAGTGACAAGGATGTTATTTCCACCCTGCCTTGCTCCTGATGTCCTTCTCCACGCCTGGCTTCAGGTCGCCGGTGTGGCATGGTACGGTGATGCGTTGGCTATCTTTGACGAACTGCTTATGGGAACCGGTCTGTCGCGCTTCCACCCAACCCTCTCGCTTAAGCCGCTGGATCGCTTCCCGCGCCGTCATTGGCATAGCATTCACCTCCTGACATGGATAGTATAGCACCGTCGACACGTGCTGTCAATACGTGTCATTATAAACCGCTCCATGAATGAAGAAGCGCCCAGGCTTTCATTGCCTGGACACTTCGTAAGGTATTCTTTGCACGGCGCTGGTTTCCGCGCCCATCTTCCCTGATAACATTGTAGCACAGCCAAAGCGAACAAAGCGAACCATTATCGCCCATCCACAAAACGCTTAACCATCATGCGCACACCGTCACGTGTATTATTGCCACCAGCTTCCTTGGCGACTTCTGCCCAGGATGCGCCACGGATATATCTTGCTGTGATCAGCACACGAAGCATGCCATCCTGCACGCCATCCACATAGCGTTCAATTATCGCGCGCTCTTGTAGCGCCGCTGTCCGTTTTCGCTGTAGACGCCGCATGGCATGCGCATCAATGCCCGTGATTTTTATGGCATGCTCTGTGTAGTGAGGTTCAGTGGTAGACCCACGTACACTATCGCTCACATACCCCTGTGCCTTTATGCGGTCTTCCAGCAACGCTAGTTCCCTGCACAGTATCCGATACTGCCCCAACCGCGCGCGGGTCATTCCTTGTTTGCCTGCACCCATTGTGACCAACTCCGTTCTGTAATCACTACCCGCTTCTCATGTGCTCCGCAGGCAGCCTCCGTAGGAACCCTTTCACGATGATAGAAGGAACTGTTCATGCAATGACAGTAGTGCTTGCCGCTTTTGGTTTCATGAATATCTGGCCAGCACCACAGGCATGTGCTGCAACGCTTTCGCCCCGCACTATTCGCCATGGAATGCCTCCTTCAGGTAGCACATGATCACCTCGCTGGCCATCTCCCACCCGTGGCAAACAGCAACCATGTACCCCTCCGCCTTGAGGGCTTCCATCCATGCAGTCTGCTCCGGCGATACACGCCCGCCCTTCATGCGTTTCAGCTCGATATACAGCCCGTGGCAATTATCCCTGGCCACCGGCAGGCACAGGTCTGGTACGCCCGCGCGCACGCCCTGTTGCTTCAGGCGGATGGCTTCCAGCCTGTGGCGGCTTCCGCCATTGGGGATGTGGTAGAGCAGCTGCAGTTCTGGCCAGCGTCCTTGTTGCATTCGCGCCCATTGGAACAGGCGGGTTTGCTCTACGCTTTCAGGTGCTATGGGGATCGCGTCAATAACTCCGTGTGGCATCCTCTGCCACCACCTTTCTGACAATGCTCACTACGCCCAACTTCGCGTCTCGATGCACCCAGTCACCAATACCAATCTGGGCATACATTCCCTCGCCGACTTCCCACCACTCGGATCGCGGTTCTCCATTCTCCCGTACACCCACCACCTGAATGCTCCACTTGTTTGGGTAATGCACAGGCTTTGAATGTGTGATTGTATTTCCATTGCTGTCAATGGTTGTGTAAAACTGAATCTCTGTACGTGCAGCTTTGAAGGACGTATCCGCAACGGTACCATCTTCCAGCACCGGCGCGCTGGCAATCACAGCGATGATTCCCAGCATAAACAGCGCAACAGCAACAATAATCACAATGGCTCCGCCGATCGTCGGCAGGTTATCCAACATGCGGTACACGCGCAAACTGCATTGATTACGCATCTAGAATCCTCCTCCTTACTCGCACAGCCCGTACAGGCTCGAACATACCGGAACTTCATCGAGTTGCCGCAGCATGTCATACTGCATCCCGCCATGGCCGGTCTTGGACCATTCCACAACACTGTCGATGTCCGCACGGGTATCGGAAAACCCAGGTATCTTGGTTGCAGGGAAGAAGGTTGATGCGCCGCGCTTGGAGCATAGCCGCACATGCTGTTCCCATTCCCTAATTCGGCTGATGTGATGCGGGAAACGCTTGGACGCTTCGCAAACCTCATCCTTGGTGGCGTTTACGCAGAGCATGCACCCGACTCGACCGCAACCAAGCTTGTATAGTGGATTTGGATGTATGTTATGACGCTTGAGCAAGGCGAAACATGCTGACTTAGGCCAGTCCACCAAAGGGCGATAGATCATATTGCCCATGGATTCGCGCTCCAATTCCTCCGCATCGCTTCTGTCCTCCGATTCATCGCGCCGGATGCCGACCCAGTGCCAGACATCCGCAGGGAGCTGGCCGTTGGCATATGCCTCGGCAATGGCTGGGCCGGTAACCTGCCACCTAATTGGCACAAGCTTCAGTTCGATAGTACAAAACTTCGTCCGGTTGCCGGGAAAGCGTCCTTTAAGCGCACACAGGTCAAGGAATGGGATGCCTGTTGGTTGCAAATGGGTAAGCACCCGCTCGACCGCTTCCGCCGTCCAGTTGCGCAGGTATTCTCCGCTGTCGCGCATCTGTTCCAGCCCCGCACGGCGGACAGCGATCTTCTGTCGGAAATCTGCCCGTACTGATTGCACCACAGGACCACCTGTACGGCGGGCTAGGTCGTTGATGTATTCGAGCGTGTACTCGTGCTCGTTGCCCGTGTCTGCAAACACGGCGCGGAAGGGAATGCCCTGCTCCAAGGCCAGCAGGTAGCACGTAGTGCTATCAACACCACCCGATACATTGACAATGTTTATCTTACCTGCCATCGCTACTCGTCTCCTCAAAATCCTGCATTTCGTCCGTTTTTTGAAGCAACTCGCCATAATCCATGGCCGTCTTGCCCCATTGCCTGCACCGCACCCGCTCCTGAACGGCACCGGGTACCATCTCCCAGCCGGACAGGAAGCAAACAATATCCGCCACGCCCAGTGCAGCATTGCCAAAACGTTGCAACTCAACCTTTGTTAAGCCCTTCTCGCGGGGTAGGTCGTATTGGTCTATTACCGCAAAGCCGCGGCTCTCCAGTTCCATCTTCGCAATAAACGTCATGGTGCTGTCGGTCTGTTTGTCCAAGCACCCGGCGATGTACACGATAGGCCGTTCCCTCAAAAGTCACCCCTCCTGTTCATACGGCGCGCCAACTTCCTCGCCGCCTTCAGCGTTCGGCACAAGCGATACCACGGCACACCATGCATGCTTTCCAGCCCGATCATGTCGAATACCCGGAACCGCCAGAAGCTGCGCCCGATGATTCGCACCTTGACCGGATACCAGTGTTCCCACCAGTCCGTGACCGTCCAGCAGGCCTTGCCCCTCCGCCGCCATCCGAGCACCGTGCATCCCTCCGTTTCTCCTTGTTGATCGGTTGTTTCCGAAGTCGAACGTAGATATAAACCCCCGCCACGAAATCCGTACGCTTCACCTGGCAGTCTATAAACTCGTGGTTGGGATACAGGCGGGTGAAGATCGCAGGCGCCTTTTCCTCCATCGCCTGTGCAATGTGCTCTGCTTTGCGCAGGCTGATCTTCGTATCCGAAAAGGTGATCACCGGCTCCTTGAGGTTTCGGCTACAGAAGTACCGTTTCGCCCCTTCCGGCGCTTTCATCAAGTACCGGGCGAGCGCGGTGTAGCCATATCGATCCGCCTGCAAGCGATCAGTGCGCACGCGCCCTTTCCGCCAGATGCGTTCCATTTCCTCGCGCGATAAACCGCAGCTGATCACAATGTGATGATGCACGCGCTTCTGGTGGCTGCCCTCGCGCTTGCCTTCCGATACGCCCATGTACTTGGGCGGTGGTAGGCCTTGCTTTCTGCAAGCATACTTGACGCGCCGCAGGTAGTTTTGTACATCACGCTGGGCTTGGTTTGCGTCCGGCAACTCATCACCGGCATAGGTCAGGTCAATGCGATAATCACGATCGCAGAAGTTGACGTTCATTTTCCGTTCGAAATGCTTTCTGGCATTCCCGGCGTTTGCCCGAGCCATGGCCTCCGGAGATTTTGTAATGGGTGTGCCGTCCGAAAGCGTCGGCGCGGTCGCCCAGATCGGGAACACCTCCACCTCCACCTGATCGCCCGATCGGATGGTCTTCGTCCGGTACAGGAGCACCTTACCATTTGGCCAGATGACCCGAGGCGGAATCATATCTCCGGCATCCCTGATCTCATTGTCAAACAGCGCCAGCCATACTTCTGGTGAATGTGACATGCTATCCCTCCTGCCTGTATTTGGGGGCGCTGCCCCCCACCCCGCTGGGGCTGCGGCCCCAGACCCCATTAAGACCCACTGCTCGCGCCTGCGGCGCGGTGGGCGGCTACGCCGCCTGCACGATTGCATAATTATGAATTGAAGAATTATCTCCAAACGGAGAGCTTCGCCGCAAATCTAATACCTATTACGAGGCCGCTTACCAGGCCGCTAGCCTGCGGTTTTCTACGCCTCACCCACACTGGGAAATACTGGGCGAAGCGCTTCATGGATATTTGGTTGTATCAGAGTGCCGCCGATATCTTGATCAGCGGCACCCCAATGCGTCAAACTGTATCGTTCCCATTTACTGCACCCATGATGCGCCCAAGCACGAATACCGCACACGGAAGCGCGATCCCATTCCCCCACATGCGGTACTCGGCGCTATCGTTATGCAGCCGCTCATACCATCGCCGTAAGCTCTTTGGTTTCAGCGCCCCCTCCGGCAAGGGAGGCAAGCCCGCCAGCTCCCGTTGTGTCATACGCACCTGCGCCCAGAATGCGTCATTGCCATCATAAGGCGCGGGTATGCCCCATTCATCCGGGAAGCCCTGCAACCGGGCACATTCGATCGGCAGTAGGCGGCGAATGATGTACTTGCGTAAGGGTTTCATCGCTTCATGCAGAACGATCTGTTGATCGTGCATACAATCCAGCGCTTTTGCCAGCCGGGATAGCGGAGCACAGGCCGTGTTGATTTGACCATTTCCACAAGCATAAACAATGGGATTTGTATAATTGAGTGATTGCCCTCCGCCAGCCTTCGCCTGCAGCGTTGCACTCAACTCTTGATTCATGCACATATTTCGGCAATCCAGACTATGGCATACAAGCAGATCAGTTTCATTCTTCATGCCCCCAGTATGGCGCATGCTCGTAGCATCCAGCGTGCCGCTTACGGTTTGATGACACACCAGCAAATCTTCACTTCCCGCTTGCGGCATGCGCATCGCGTCCGCGCTTGCACGCAAGGTACCTGCCGTATGTGGATACACAACGCTCGGCGCTGTGTTCAAACCGCTGGGGCTTCCCTTGAGGGTGGGCGACAGCTCCGCCGCCGCCGCCGCGATGGAACCGGCTTTCGCACCCTGCCCAGCCATGAAGCACACCGCGTGCCGATCACCGGCGGTTAACGTATACTGCACGCCTTCCTCCGCCACGCCCAGGCCATTTCCGCCGCCGTCATCGTTCCGCGAATCGCCGCCGCCCTGATGACGGGTTGCCTTATCGTGAATGCAAACAATGTTCTGCCCCCGATCGATACACGGCGAGGAATCATGCCGTGCCTCCAGCGTGCGGGCGATTTGCGGGTACACCACATCTACCGTGGCTTGACCCTGCCCGCCGAGGCAAGGCGTAACAGCTCCGCTGCTGATGGTATCCTGCTGTGCATGAAACGCAATCAGGCAATCGCCTGAAGCGATACCGCTTCCTCCAGCGCCTCCTGCAGCATCGGTGGCAGCACTTTCCCGCGCTTCTTTGCCCGGCGTAGTATCCCCAGGCACGCTTTCACGCTCAAAAAATATCTGTCCGGCGCGTTCGCCACCAAAATCTGCGACAAGGTAGATGCGTTTACGACGCTGGGGCACTCCCCAAAATTGAGCATCGAATGTGCGCCACGCGACAGACCATCCGTCACCCACGATCTCACCGGCTCGTTGCCATTTGCCTTTTTCAGGCAGAGGGATTGAAACCGTTGGGTCGGATACTCGCGCCAGCGATTCAAGCACAAGTCGGAAGTCGTTTCCTTTGTGAGAGCTGTAGGCGCCGGGAACATTTTCCCAAACAGCGAAAGCTGGATATACTCCATGGGTAGCCTCCCTCATTTCCCTGATGATGCGCACTGCTTGAAAAAACAGGCTGGAACGCTTACCTGCCTCAAGGCCCTTCTGGTTTCCGGCAATGGACAAATCCTGACAGGGCGACCCGAACGTGATGATATCGACAGGGGCAATGTTTCCGCCTCGTACGCGGGACACATCGCCCAAGTGTTTCAATCCTTGGAACCGTGAACGTGTCACGGCGATGGGATAGGGCTCCACCTCCGATGCCCACACCGGAATAATGCCGTTAAGCTGACCTGCAAGGGGAAAACCACCGCTGCCGTCAAACAGGCTGCCAAGGCGCAGAGATGGCTTGCCAAGATTCTCCGCGGTCACAGCAGCCAGCCTTGCAGCGTTCTCCCGCTCCCACTTGAGCGATGGCGACCGCGCGCCGCAGATATCATCCTCCGTACACCTTTTGCACACTGCGCAATCGCGCCCGATCAACAGCGGGTGTTTCGGCTTATAATAGTCGCAGCCATTACAGATGGATGAAGCCATATTAAGCACCCTCCGCTGTCAGATAGTCCGCCATGATAAAGCCAGCCGATACGCGCGCCCATTGGATATCGTTCACCGTAAGAAAGGCCAGCACCGTGACCTGATCGCCTTTTCGTAGCTTCTTCACAGCAGAAGCCTTGGTATCGGGCAGCGTGCGAATACGTAGCTTATCAGCAGCCGCAGTATAAACCATACTGGCATCTGGTAGCGCATCGCAGAGGTATTCCACGCGGCAGTAGCCGCCGTCCCCGGCTCGCACTACCTTCACCCATCCATCCGCCCCCACCGTGTACACCTTCAGCTCCTCGCCGCGCTCCATGCGCACGGTCACCTCGGCGTGGGCTTTGGGAGATTCACGAATGTTAAGCCAGCTACCAGCATCCACCAGCACATATTTGGTAACGGGTGTTTCCTCCGCCGAGGCGGCATTCAAGAACACGATCATAAACACCAGCACCACAAGTAACGTGGTTATCGCAACCGCCTTGTCTGTAAAGAGCGGCAGCAGACGCTCCATCAATGGACGATGGCGGCGAGGCGGTTTCTGGTTACATTGGCTCTGTTTTTCTATGCGTTTCATGATTGACTCTCCTTATGCGTCCTGAGCACGGCAGGTATTGCGAAGGTGCTACTCACGCGCCAGCCGGGGCGCTCGTCAATGGTTATGTGTGGATTTCGCATCCCCCAGCAAGCATTTGCACTCACTTTGCAACCTTGCCCTCAGCAGGCTTAGGCTTGCGACGTGGAATCCTACCATCCGGTGTTAATGCGCTTTCTCCATGCCACATGAAAGGTTTTCGTTTAGGCAGTACAGGCGGTTCGAGCTTGATGCACTCCTGCTTTTTCGTACGCTCGTTGATAAACCGATCCAGCTCCTTTTTTTGGATCATCCATGTAGCCCTGCGGTTGCCGGTGCCAAGGTTGGTGGGGGCGATCATCCCATTCTCAATATAGGCACGTATGGTGTTTGTGCTTACGCCCATATACTCGGCTGCCTCGGGTATATTCATCAGTCCGGACGGGGTCAACGCTTTCATCTCCCTTCTGTGTTGTTGTCTACAGTGCTTTCCAGCCGTTGTAATGTATCACTGAGAGCAACGATGGCCTCTTTGATCTCTTTGGTATAGGCATGCTTCAGATGCAGATCATCAATCGTTCCATCCAGTGCATCACGCTCTACGCGATCATGCAGGCGCATCACGTCTTCCATCTCATAGCGGCTGCGGGCGATGGATACCGGCAGCGACTGATCCACCGTATCGAAATACCGCTTGCGGTAGCTCTCATAATTGCTGAGCATCCAGCGGTGCCATAGCATCACATCACCAACCGCATTGGCGAACCGATCCACATCGTCGGGTTCCGGCTGTACCTCGCCGTTCTCCCAGCGGGCAACTGTGCTTTCAGATACGCCCAGCAGCGTCGCCAGTTTCCAGCGCGGCATTTTCCGCCGCGATCTGGCGTTTTCCAGGTCGATATTGGTGCATTCCGGCAAATCAGATCGCCTCCAGTTGTGTTATGCTTGAGCCAGGAAAGGGGGATGCCTATGGATTCTATCGTGCTTCGGGTGTCGGAATTGAAAAGAGTAGCAGCTGCGCTGGCCAAGGATCGGATGGACTATGTGCAGCTGGTGTTGCTGGAAGGGGATGCAGGCGACGCGATACCACCTTGCGCAACCTTTACTGGGCTTCGAATCAGCCAGCCATTTGAGCTGATCGAATACGATGAGCTGGAAGGCGTGCCGGAAACCGAGGCTGACTTCTCTTTGTTGTAGCGCAGCAATCACCGATCCATCAGGAAGCGATGCTTTCTCCCAGCAGCTCGTCGATGGTGCAGCCCAAAGCCAGTGCCAGCGCGCGCAGGCTGTCCAATGAGGGGTTGCATGCACCGGTTTCGATTCGGGTCAGGGTTACGCGGCTAATGCCACTCTTGTCCGCCAGCTGTTGCTGGGTCAGGTGCGCGGCTTTGCGCAGGGGTTTCAGGTTCATGGGTGCACCTCCGTTGAAATAATGCTAATGGTGTGTTACAATTTACAATAAGTGTAGTTGCTAACATATAGGAGGGGGCAGAACATATGGAAACACTAT
>Ga0351920_1104_pt1 | contig 18598 bp, 15 predicted proteins | sample BONcelHT113001C8_FD_206854 | JGI IMG/M metagenome (GOLD analysis project Ga0351920, IMG submission 206854) | Enriched cells from coal bed in the Powder River Basin, Montana, United States - BONCAT cells T11 rep2 HSBNCT.T11.300.1.C8 ... | reverse complement strand
CGAGCAAGTTTCCACAACGAGAGTTCATCATCGAAAGCTTTCCGTCGAAAAAACAGCGCCGGAGTCTCACGTGGAAGGAGTTTGACGATCAGGCGAACAGAATTGCCAATTACCTCATCAAGGACTGTGGTATCAAGAAGGGCGACATCGTTCTTCACCTTATGATGAACTCCATGGAATGGTATGCCAGCTACATAGCGGTTCTCAAAACGGGCGCAACGGTGACACCTCTTAACTTCCGTTTCGCCAGTGCCGACATCAAGTACGCCGCTGATGTCACGAAATGCAAGGTTTTTATGTTTGGGGAACAGTTCAACGCAAGGGTCGAGCCCATCATGAAAGAGATGGACTATTGCAAGAACTTCATTTGTCTCGGCGACACCATCCCTGCCGGCACTAAATCATATAAAGAGATCGCCGAAAAGGGCGACGCTTCCCCGGTTTGTCTCGAAACGGCCGATGAAGACATGGCGGAGCTCATGTTCACTTCCGGTACCACAGGCGCGCCGAAGCCGGTTTCCCACACCCATCAGAGCCTTTTCTACATCGGCATAGGCAACGCTCTGACCTACAACGAAGGATACAACAGTGTATACCTGTCACCCCACCCGTTCTATCACAGCGGCACCCTGTTCCTTTCCTTTCCGTGCTACATTGCGGCAGGCAAGGTCCTTATGGCGATGGAGACCCAGCCGGAATTCTATCTCAGGAGCATGGCCGACGAGAAATGTACAGGCGGTTGGAACACGGTACCGACATGGTCCGACGTCATCAATGCCCTCAAGACGGGCCAGATCAATCTCAAGGATTACGACCTTTCCGCGCTGCGCCATATAGAGATAGGCGCCCAGCCGGTGCCCTACATCCTTCTTGAGGATTCCAAGAAGTTCTTCCCCAACCTGCCCATCGCCAACATCTACGGAATCACCGAGGGCGGCGGCGGCGGTCTCACCAACTGCTACGACGAAGACATCATGAGAAAGCCGGGCTCCATCGGAAAGGCCACGGCGTTCATGGATGCAAAGGTTATCGACAGCGAGGGGAAAACATTGCCCGCGGGCGGTGTAGGCGAACTTCTCCTCAAGGGCCCGCGCCTCATGAAGGAGTATGCATTCAACCCGGAGATGACGGCAAAGACGATAAAGGACGGCTGGCTCTACACAGGCGATCTCGCCTATATGGATGACGAGGGTTTCATCTTCTTCGCCGACAGGGCCAAGGACCTCATCATCAGGGGCGGCGAGAACATCTTCCCTGCCGAGATCGAGGACGCCCTGCGCAAACACCCCAAGGTCATGGACGTCGCCGTTCTGGGCTATCCGCACCCGAGGCTGGTGGAGATCGTCATGGCGATCATCCAGCCCAAGGAAGGGGAAACGATAACGGATGAGGAGATCATCAGCTTCGTTAAGGAAAAGGGCCTCGCGAAATACAAATGGCCTGAGAAGATGGTATACACCACCATCCCTCGCAACCCCGCCGGCAAGATAGAAAAACCGAAACTCCGCGACATGTACGTAAAACCGGCAAAAGAAGCGATGGAGAAGGAATTCAAAAAACAGTAACAGCGATCATCGAAGAGAAGAGCGCCCGCCGGACACAAGGCGGGCGCTCTTTTTGCGCGATGGGGAAGGCGAAGGACGGGGTTCTCGCCTCCTATTTTTCGATCACGATCAGCGGTTTCTTTGCGGGGTCGAGCCAGTTAATGAGCTTGAGGATGTTCTCTTCCGACATGGCCACACAGCCCGCCGTGGGGGTGGTGTCGTTCTTCCAGATGTGGAGGAAGATGGCGCTGCCACGGCCGGGGATGACGGGTTTGGTGTTGTATTCGATGACGATGCCGTACTTGTAGCGGTCGTCGGGGAGGACCATGTTTTCGAAGGAACGGGCGGTTGTTTCAACACGTTTCTTGAGGTGGTTGTAGTCAGGGGAATCGGGGTCGTCGACCCATATGTCCTGAAGCGTCATCCGGCGGTAAGGCATAGCTGATACGACGGATGAGGGATAGCCGAAAACGAGGCCCAGAGGGTATATTCCCACGGGGGTCCTGCCGTCGCCTTCACGTTTGCCGTCGACCTCCGCAAATCCGTTTGGCCCTGCCATGACGCGTACCGGACCGAAAACGGGGGTCCACGTGCCATCTTTCTTCTCTAATGCATGGAGAGTGGAAATATGGGGCAATGGTCCATCATTCCTGACGACGATGAGTTGCGAAGAGGCAGGCCATTGTTGCTCGACGGACCCTTTGGTGGACTCCGTGAGTGCCATCGCTGTCACGACCACCTCCTTACATTCCCCGGCAAAGCAGGCTTTGACCGGAAGGATTAGAGAGAGGAAGACGAAAAGAACAACAAGAGCGCTCAGCCCAGCATACTTCGCAATGGGGTGCTCCGCCCCGGGCCTTGACACCATTTCTTCCCTGAGCCCCATCCCCTGTCTCCCGCCTTTTTCACATCTCAAATTCCATCTTCTGGACCTGCAGCCCCTTGACTGCCTTTAACTTCGACTCCATGTCGGCAACGGCTGCATCGCCTCCGTATACTTCGAGGAGGATAAGGCCGCCCGGGGCGCAGAGGTTTTCATTGACGTCATGGAGACCGAGACGGGTCTTGATGTAACACCCGCACTCCGTGAGGACCCGCTGAAACTCGGCGGCATTCTCAACCCTGTTGCTAAGGCAAATACCCACAACATAACGCTTCGACATCGTGACCTCCTCCATCACAAAAAACGTTCAAAAGTTTCAAGGTTCAAAAGTTCCAGGGAAGAATTCCCAAAAGGTCCCATAGGACCTATCACACTCAAATGTGCACAAAAGCTTTGTTCACCGTCTCCTCCCCCACAGGACGTGTTGCCAGCGATACGACGACAAAGACAACGAAAGCGATGGGCAGGGCTATCATCTGCGGGTCTATCATGTTCCAGGGATGGCTGGCGAGGGTGTCCGTATCGAAGAGCCTCCTGCACAGGCCGAAGGCCTTTGCCTCCTGTTCGTGGAAGAGGAGCATCCAGATGAGGGAGATGAAGAACCCCGAGAGTATGCTGGCCTTGGCCGCCGGCTTGGTTCCCCGCCTCCAGTAGAGGCCGAAAAGATACACGGGGATGAAGGTCGCCCCGCAGAGGCTGAAAAAGAACGCCGTTGCGACGGCGACGATGCTTTCAGGCAGGATGAGACCGATGATGAGGGTGGCAAAGATGCTGAAGACGATCCCCACCCTTGTCACTATGGTCGTCTCCGCCACGGACCTTCCCTTCAGGATGGCCTGTTCGAAGATGTCGCGGGAGAGCGATGTGCCAAGGGCGTGGAACTGGCTGCTTCCGGCGCTCATGGCGGCTGACATGAGGGCAACGAGAAAGAGGGCCACGAACCAGGGGGGATAGAAGCGGTCAATGTAAAGGGGGATTATCTTGTCGATGTTCCCCTGCACGGCGTGTACGGGCAATTCCGTGTAGACGTTGTAGAAGAACGCATTCGTCAGTGCCCCCACTGCGTAGGCCACCCCCGTGGTGCAGAGGATGAATATCGCCGTGAAGGGCACGGAACGGTTGATCTCCCTGTCGGATTTCAGCGTCATGAAGCGGACGTTGAGCTGGGGTTGGCCGATGACGCCGATGCCCACCCCCATGATCATCGTCGTTATCACGTACCACCAGATGGAGGAGAACGCCTCGGGCATCGAGGTGAAACCCTTGTGCCCCGCCTCTTTGAGAAACTGGGGGATATGGGGAGTGACGGCATCGAGCGACCGGTGGGCCTCGGATATGCCCCCCAGGGAGTAATAGCTGGTGATCCCGATGATGACCATGGAAACGACCATGATGACGCCCTGGAAGGCGCTGGTGTAGAGTACGCCCTTAAGGCCTCCCCAAATGACGAAACAGGAGGTGATGAGAAGGAATACCAGATATGCCGTGGAAAAAGGGATGTTGAGATAGACCTCGATGAACCGGGAGATGCCTATCAATACCGCGGCGGTGTAGACGGGCATGAAAATGAGGATTATGAGCCCCGAGAAACCCTGAACGAATCTCGACTCATAGCGCCTGCCCAGGAGCTCGGGGAAGGTGTGGGCGTCGAGAGCCTTGCCCATCTTGCGCGTCCGTTTTCCGAATACCACAAAGGCGATAAAGACCCCCACCATGATGTTGAGGAACGAAAGCCAGGTGAGGCCGAAACCGTAAAGGGCGCTCATGCCGCCGAAACCGATGATGGCCGAAGTGCTGATGTACGTTGCGCCGTAGGAGAGGCCCATCGTGACAGGGTGGACCTGACGTCCGGCAAGAAGATAATCGGAGACGGTAACGGTCCTGCGATACCCGAGCCAGCTGAAATATACGGTGATGGCAAGATAGATAAGTGTGAAGGTTATGAGGTAGAACATAGGATCTCAGGGAAGTTTTTCGATAAGCTCGATCTCTTCCCTCTCCCACTGGATCTCTTCGCGGTAGTCCCCTTCCTTTTCGGTGCCCCCGCTGTTCCAGTTGCGGATGCCGTAAAGGATACAGAAGGCGGCGGAGAGGATTGTCAGGGCGAAACCGGCAAAGACCCACGCATCAGAAAAACCCAACGTCATGCTATTCATTAGCACGGTGTTTTTTTGACTGTCAAGCAATAATGTTCCAAAAGGGGTTGACATGTGTGGCGATGCATGTAGAATGAATAGATATAAATGGTCATGCAGCTCGGGTTCAAAGACGGCAAGACCGTTTTTGAAGGTTTATCGAGGATGGTCGGGCCGCCATCTCGCACGCGGGGTGGCGGCTTTTTATATTCCTACGAAGGAGGGGTTTATGAGAAAGACAATGGTTTTTGTGATGGTTTTGGTTGCGGGTTCGTTTTTGTGCGTTCCCATCGGTGCGTGGGCTTTCAATCCCCAGGATCTTCAAAAGCTCAACACCACCAATAATTGTCAAAAGTGTGATCTCAGTCAGGCGAACCTTGCCGGCATCGATTATTACGGGGCCAACCTCACCGGGGCCAACCTCACCGGGGCCAACCTCAAAGGCACCCTTTTCAACGATGCGGACCTCAGGGGCGCCGACCTGAAAGGCGCATCAACGGACAAGGAGACAAGTTTTGTCGGAGCCAAACTCTCCGAGGCGATCTGGATGGATGGCACAAAGTGCAAGTCGGGTCAGATAGGGAGGTGCAAATAGACCCGAAGATCATTTAATCCATAGACATTGACGGATCACCGGGTTAGACTAATGGGGTCTCTCAGCGATCATAAAGGCGAGGTCCCATGAAACGCATCTTCGCGGTAGCTGTTCTATCAGGCGCCGTCATGCTGGCCGGCTGTTCCGGTAGCGGTGATAACGAATCGACGGCAAAGGACTATTACAAGAAGGCCTATCAATTCATCGACGCGGGCTACCCGGGGGAGGCCGTAGATCTTCTCACCATGGCCGTCAAGAAGGATCCCAGGTATTTCGACGCCTATTACAACCGCGGTGTTGTGTATTATCTCATGAAGAACTACGGGGCGGCGATAGACGATTTGTCAAAGGCCATATCGATCAACCCCGATAGTTCTGAGGCCTACGCAAGCCGGGGAGAGGTATACGAGATGATGAATGACAGGGAGAAGGCTTTTGACGACTATAAAAGGGCCGCACGGATGGGAAACAAAGGTGCGCAGGATTACCTCAGGTCGAAGAACGTTTCCTGGTAGTTCCTATTTCTTGATGAACTTGCTGTAGATGAAATATGCCAGAATACCCACGCCTGCCGCAAGCCACGCAACGGTGTATGTTTCCATCTGCCCTCCGGGGTCATTGTCGCATTCTTGTTATTCTTTAGTTTTCGGGAAAAAATGAAAAGAGGGGCTCAAAAAAGCCCCTCTTTTCTTACATTCCTGCAATATCAGCTTTTTGCCGGGAAGAGCCTGTCCAGCAGTTCCTTCGAAGGCCTCTTCGTGAGGGCGCTGACGACAAAATAGAGTATGCCGCAGCCTATGACGAGCCACCATTCGAATGTACCCAGGCCGATCTCTTTCTTGTAAAGAACCTTATAGCCACCATAGATACTCATAAGGGTTCCATAGATAACGCAGGCCAGCGCGCCCCACTTTGTCGCGCCCTGCCAATAATAAGACACGGCCGTGACGAAGACGAAAATGGCACCGAGGCCCATCGCCGCGAGACCCATGAAAATGGAGAGAAGCGGCGGCGGGTTGACCAGCGTCCAGTAGAACGGCAGGAAGAGGAACAGGCCGATGAGGAAATACCCGAGATAGAGCATAGATTTGTCGGATACCTGAGGCCACCACAATTTGACGACGTCCCTCGTGATATTGGCGCTCATGATGAAGACCATACCGGCAAGGGTGGAAAGAGCGGCGGCGAAAAGACCCATGACATAAAGGGTCATCAGGGGTACTCCGCCGACGGCGATGGCGAGTTCAGGCGCTGCGAGGTCGGCTGCCCAGGGCTTCACCTTCAGGAGGTTTGTCCCGTATATCATCCTGGCAACAAGGCCGTTGCTCGAGCAGTCGAGCATGATGGGAATGCCGGCGATGAGGAATACCACGGTGATCAGTGTCCAGTAGCCCCTCTTGGTAAGCGTTCCCATGCCGAGGAACCGGCTGACGTTATGAGGAAAGCCGATGGCCATGGTGAAGAATATGACGGGAGTGGCAAGGATGCCGACAAGGCTCGAGAAGAGCTGTGTCGGACCCACCTTTGGCAGTTCAGGCCTCATCAGCTTGATGAGCGCGGGCCCCACCTTTGGTTCCATGTACAGCTTTGCCGAGATTTCATAGAAACCGCCGGCCCATATGATCGCCCATATACCGAGGAGCGCCCCGACAAAGCCGAGGAAGGCCCCCTGGAAGGCCATGGACCACTGGGTGCCTACGTAGCCGCCAAGGACCATGTACAGCCATGCGATAAAGATGGACAGCAGAAGGCACCATACGGCGGGCAGTCCCGTCGTGGCATACCACACGCCGCCCGCCGCTTTGAGCTGGCCAACGGAATACATGAAAAGGAAGTAGAGCATACAGATTGCGACAACGGTCTGAAGCATCTTGCTCTCAAACCTGCGGCCTATTGTCTCAGGCAGAGTGGCCGCGCCGAGCTTTTTGGAGAAATCGGCTGTTTTCACCGCTGCAAGCCAGCAGCAGGGGATAAGGCCGAGCAAGCTCCAGATCCCGGCAAACCACATGCCGGAGAAACCGACGGCGTATACGACGCCGGTGCTGCCGGCAAAGGCCCAACCCGAGAGGTAGGAAGCCGCCAGCGCGCAGCCGGTGACGACAGGGCCGATGTCCCTCTTGCCGACGAGGTACTCGTCGAAGGAGCCCTTGGCCACCTTCTTCTTGCTCATAAATCCCAGTATGATGGAAATGACAAGCAGGATCGCCACACCGATACTGCCCCACACCGCCATTTCGGTTGTTGGTTTGTGAAATTCAAGGTAGGTTATCGGGTTCATTCCTTCCACCCCCTTGTTATTAGCCAGGTGCCAATGAACGTCATGAGAAATAGTCCGATGATCAAGGCCCACCACACGTACCACGGATGCATCAATACAGACACATCAGGAAGCGTGACAGGCGGTAAAGCTGGTGCTGTTGGCTGCATAATAACCCCCTTTGCGTTTTTAAAAACATATTTCCCCTACCGAAGGTAAACCCCACCTCCTTTCAGTAAGCCGTTATAAAAAAAGGACATGTGAAAAAACGAAACCGTTGTTGTCACAACAACGGTATAGATATAGTGATAAACTCGATGTTCCAAACGCCCCCTTCCCCTTTATAATAATAAATCATAGTGTTCTAGGGAGAAATGTCAAGAAAAAAATCCCTGGCTTGTACCGCGCAGAATGAGACCAGAAAACGAAGTATACAGTATATCAACGGGATGTGGCGACATTGTACCAAAAAGCATTTGCATCGCCTCGCCCCGCGAATACCCTAGAGTCTTACCGAAACGGTTTTGGAGATGCCCTGTTCTTCCATGGTTATGCCGTATATCATGTCGGAGTATTCCATGGTTATCCTGTTGTGGGTGATGAAGATGATCTGTGACTTGAGGCTCATGCCCCGAATGATGTCGAGGAGACCTGCGAGGTTCGCGTCGTCGAGGGGGGCGTCTATCTCGTCCATGAGGGCGAAAGGGCTCGGCTTCGTGTCCATGAGGGCAAGGAGGAACGCGAGCGAGATGAGGGCCTTTTCACCGCCCGAGAGAAGTTCCATCCTGGTCACTTTTTTTCCGGGAGGCTGGACAAAGAGGTCGACGCCCCCCTGTTCCGCGTTGATCGCGAGATAGCCCTTACCGCCTTTGAAGAGGAGGTCGGTGAACCGTACGAAGGCGCTGTTGACCTTGTCGAAGGTTTCCGTAAAGAGTTCCTTCGTGAATTGGTCGATCTTCGTTATTGTTTTCCTGAGGGACTCCATCGCGGCAAGGAGGTCTTCTTTCTGTCTGTCCAGAAAGGAGATCCTTTCTTTCAATTCGAGGTATTCCTTTTCGGCCCTGAAATTGATCTCACCCATATCGGCTATCCTTGCGGCGAGCGATTCGCGCTCCTCTTCCATATCCGAGGGAAGTTGCACCGGGACCTCGTCCGGTTGGTCGATGCCGTATGTACTGGCGAGGTGCTCGACGATGGTAAGGCGTTTTTCTTCGAGGACGGCAAGGTCCTTTTCGGCGTTGTCTTTCCTGGCTCGGACCCGTTCGATCTCCTTACCCATGGCATCAATGGATTCCTGCAGTGCCTGCCTCTGCGCATGAAGATTGCCGAGCATTGTCTTGAGTTCTTCGTATCTTGCGACGTGCTTCTGAAGCTCTGCCTGGAGTTCCTCGTAGGACCGTTCGAGGTACCGTATCTTCTGGGTCCGGCCCTCGATGTCCCTGCGTATGGCCGCGAATTTTTCCTTGAGTCCCTGCACCTGTCCCGTCAGCGACCGTATCGCCGCTCCCGAGCGCTCCCGGTTGTCGCTTATGGACTTGAGCATGTTCATCTTTCTTTCTATCTCGATGGTAACGGCATGCCATGCCGACTGCGCCGCTTCATATTCCTTTTTCAATGCTGCGAGCGTTTCTCTTAACCCGGCCATCGACTCTTCCATTGAGGTTTTCTCTTCTTCCTGTCGGCTGCGTTCGGCGATGAGCGATCGCAGTGCATCGGGGCCGGTATCGTCGTGAGATTCCGTGACCGCTTCGAGGGCGGAGAGTCTGTCGGCGGCACTTCTCCACTGGGCTTCCGCCATGAGGAGGTCCTTTTCAATGGTCCTCGCCCTTCCTTCCTGTGTTTCACGGGCGCCACGGGCAGAACGGCATTTCGCGTCGCAGGCGTCGAGGCCGGGCCGCAGGCCCGCCAGCGAGCCACTATGGCGTTCTATGTCGGCCGACAATGTCTGCAGTTCCTTCTCGAGTTTCAGTTTTTCCCTGAACTGCCTCACATCGATCCTTTTCGACCCCGTTCCGCTCAGGATGATGCCCCGGGAATCGACATAGACTTCGTCGTTGATGAATAGACCTTCTTCACCGGCGGCCACCCTTGAAAGGGCCTCTTCGATATCCGCTATCCAGGCGATGTCCATCTCGACGTCGTCCCCCGCCTTCCTGAACATTCCTTTGGGGGAGAAGAATATGCGGTTGCCTTCCCGCTCCCGCACGGCCGAGGCCACGGACTCCATGGAGTCGTTCTTCATGACCTCATACTCCAGTTCTTCAGGGAAGAATCTCTCAAGGGCCTTGATCCTTTGTTCTTCCGCTTTGATGAGATTGACGAGGCGGTCCTCTGCGCGCACCGGATTGTGAGAATCATCGATGTATCCGCCGAGCTGTTTCAGGAATTCTTCCTTGACCCGCTTTTCACTTTTTGTACTTTCGACGAGACCTTTGAGTCTTTCCATCTCCCGGAGGATGCTTTCGCGCTCACCCGCGAGCGACGATTCCCGCACGAAAAGGGATTCCTTTTCCCTGAGCACTTCCTGCAGGGAATCGTGAAGGGCCCTGCGCTTTGCGTCGAGGGAAGCGAGGAGCGTCTCCAGCTCCCTGCGCTCGGCGGCCTGCCGTTCCATGCGTTTCTGTTTTTCCAGCGCCAGCCTTTCGATCTGCGTGATCCTGTTGCGTGTTTCCGTAAGGGAACTCATGGAAACGAAGAGCTTTGTGCGGGATTCTTCCAGGGTCTTTTCCTGCTCCTCGATGTTTGTCTTGAACCCCTGTGCCACTTCGCGGGTCCTCGCCTCTTTTTCCTTTTCTCTCTCCAGTTCTCCCGTGAGGACCCCGCCTTTTTCCTCGAGGTCGTTCATCTCCTTCTCGTGGCGCGCTATCTCGCCGGAGATGGAGGACTCTTCTTCGGAGAGTCCTTTCAGGGAAGCATCGAGACGTTTCATCTCTTCGCCCAGGTACTCTATCTCGAGAAGGCGGCTTTCCATGTCCTTCTCCTTGCTCTTCAGGTCGACTTCCAGCTGGCGGATGATGTTGTCGGTCAGCGAGAACTCGCTTTCCTTCGCTTCGAACTCTTCCCTGAGAGTGGACCTGTCGGCCTCCTTCTGCAGTATCTCTTCCTCGAGGTCCGCCTGCCGTTCACGGACTTTTGCCATTCGCTTGCGGAGCTTCGCGTAGCCGTCGAGAAGGAGCTGCTTGTCTATCTCATGAAGCCTGTCGGCAAGCTCCTGGTATGCCTTCCATCGTTCCCATTCCTGCTCGGCCTTGCCGAAAGAGGCGGTGACCTCCCGGTAGACGTCCTCGATGCGCTCAAGGTTCGATACCGTTTCTTCCATGCGGTTCACGGCGTCACGCTTCTTCTCTTCGAACCTTGTTATGCCGCTTGCCTCTTCGATGACGATGCGCCGTTCGGCGGGCTTCATGCTGATCAGGGCCTCGATGCGTCCCTGTTCGATGATGGCGTAGGAGTTCGTGCCGAGACCTGTTCCCAGGAAGGCATCCTGCACGTCTTTGAGGCGGACGATCTTGCCGTTCAGGGAATATTCGTTCGTGCCGTCCCTGTATATCCGTCTCTTGACGATGAATTCCTTGTCCCCTTCAGTAAGATCGAGGGCCACCTCGGCGATGTTGACGGGTCTTTTGCCGTTGCTCCCGTGAAAGATCACGTCACCCATGTCCTTGACCCTTAAGCTCTTGGTGCCTCTTTCACCAAGGACCCAGACGATGGCATCGACTATGTTGCTTTTTCCGCAGCCGTTGGGGCCGACGATGGATGTAATGCCTTCGCCGAACTGGAAAACGGTGCGGTTAAGAAAGGACTTGAAACCGAAAATTTCGAGTCTGGCCAGTTTCATTGAATCGATTCAACGGCTCGCATTAATCGCTTCTCGACGGCCTCTTTCCCCAGGATGGCGATGACCTCGAATATACCGGGGCTTACCGTCCTGCCGCAAAGGGCCACTCTGACAGGCTGGATGATCCCCACGGGTTTGGCGTTATGCTTCTTCGTCAATCCTTCGATGAGGGCCTTGAGGGTCTCCTCTTCGTCCATTGAGCCAACGTTCTTGAGGCCTTCAACAAAATCGAGGAGAATGGGTTTTGTCGCGGCGGTGAGGAACTTGCCGCGGGCGGTTTCGTCGAAAACGAAGTCATCGCGGAAGAAATACTCCGCCATCTGCGCCATCTCCTTGAGCGTTCGTGCGCGCTCGCGCAGGTTGACCACGATCCTCACAAGCCGCCCGTCGCAGGAGGCCTTTATCCCCATGGACTCGAGAAAGGGCAGGAGCCGTTCGGCGATATCCTCCGCGGGGAGGGTCTTGAGATAGTGGCCGTTAAGCCACGTCAGTTTATCCATGTCGAAGACGGAAGGCGATCTTCCCACGTTGGGAAGGTCGAACTTCTCGATCAGTTCCTGCCGGGTGAAGATCTCCTGGTCACCGTGTGCCCATCCGAGCCGTGCCAGGTAGTTCATGAGGGCCTCGGGCAAGAAACCGTCGTTGCGGTATTCGAGAAGTGACGTTGCGCCGTGGCGCTTGGAGAGGCGCGCCTTGTCCTTTCCATGGATGAGGGGCACATGGGCGAACCGGGGGAGGGTATATCCCAATGCCTCGTAGATGAGTATCTGCCGGGGCGTGTTGTTGATGTGGTCGTCGCCTCGGACGATATGAGTGATGCCCATGAGCGCGTCGTCGATGACGACGGTGAAATTGTATGTGGGCGTCGAGTCGGTGCGAAAGATGATGAGGTCGTCGAGTTCCTCGCATTTGAAGGTTATGGTGCCGCGGATGAGGTCGGTGAAGCTCACCTCGCCCGTCAGGGGACTGCGGAAACGAATGACGAAGGGTTTGCCTTCGTTCCCGGTGTCATCAGGGGGAAGGTCCCGGCATGTCCCGTCGTAGTGGGGCTTGCCCCCCTCTTTCAATGCCTTCTTCCTCTTCTCCTCAAGCATTTCGGGGGTGCAATAGCATTTGTACGCATGTCCCGCCTCGAGGAGCCTGAAGGCGTGTTCCCGGTAGAGGTCCATGCGGTCCATTTGGTAGTAGGGTCCCTCGTCCCAGTGGATGCCGAGCCAGGAGAGGCCGCCGAGGATGTCCTGCACGTACTCATCCTTCGAACGCTCGACGTCCGTGTCCTCTATCCTGAGAACGAAGACGCCCCCGTGATGTTTCGTATAGAGATAGTTGAAAAGGGCGGTCCGGGCGCCGCCTATGTGGAGGTTCCCCGTCGGACTCGGAGCGAACCTTGACTTGACCATTGTGATGTCCTCCAGATAAAGATTGTAGTGATTATAAAGGAAAATTCCCCCGGCATCAATCCATTTTTCAGTAGGCGCGGCCACACCCACGCCGGCCGCTTTCCGAAAAAAAACTTCTATTTTTTCCGAGGTGGTATATAATTATCTAGGTGGAGAGCCGGTTTTCGAACGAACTGATCACGGTGGTGGAAAAGGGCGACCTCGAGAGTGTTGTCCAGTTCATCAGCAAGGGCGCCGATGTCAACGGCGTAGACCATAACGGAAATACCCCCCTCATGTATGCATCGATCCACGGATTCACGGACACGGCACGTTTTCTTGTCGACAATGGGGCGGATGTCAATGCGAGCAATACGCAGGGTGTAACCCCGCTCATTTATGCCTGCAGGAACAACCAGGTTGGCGTTCTGAGGCTCCTCGTCTCCCGGGGCGCCGATGTCAACGTTTCCGACAAGGACGGCGGCACGGCCCTCACCTTTGCCAGCAAGAGCGGCCAGTTGGAGATTGTCAGGCTCCTCGTCGAACACGGGGCCGACCTCAACGCCCGTGACCACGAGGGCGATACGCCGCTCATGTGTGCCATAAGCGGCAAATATGCCGGTATAATCAACTTCCTCATCAACCGGGGTGCCGATCTTGCGGCTATGAACAAGCACAACAAGACCGCCCTCGACCTTGCCTCTGATAAGGGACTCCTCAGGATCGTCAACGATATAAAGTTCAAGCTCCTGGAAAGACAGAAGCAGGTATCCTGAACCTCATCAAGGTATTTTTCCCTGCCCGAAGGGGAGAAACCTTGGATTCTTAACGGATTATCGCGTAATAACAATTACTTATTTAATTTTTCTCAATATTATGCTACAATGTGGCAACCTAGCCGAAAAACGATGAAAATTTATCGGAGGCGTAATGTTTGATGTAGGAGAAGTTGCTGTATATCCAGGGCATGGTGTCGGTCGGATCGAGTCTATCGAAGAAAAGGAATTCTCAGGTACCAAGCAGTCGTTCTACATAATCCGTATCCTCGATACGGACATGACCATAATGATACCCATAGATGGCGCAAAGAATGCCGGTTTGAGAGGGGTCATCGATGTCTGCGATGTGTGCAAGGTCTACGACATTCTCAGGGACAAGAACATCGTTCACGACAACTCGCCCTGGAACAGGCGCTACAAGGAATACATGGAAAGGATCAAGAGCGGCTCCATCTATGAAGTGGCAACGGTCCTGAAAGAGCTCTATAATCTGCGATACTGGAAAGAGCTGTCCTTTGGCGAAAAAAAGATGTTCGAGATGGCGCGGAACCTGATTACCAAGGAACTCTCCATGTCCCTTGGTACCGAGGAACTGATAGTAGAGCAGGAGATCGAAGAGATCTTTATCGTCAACAGCAACAATCAAAAGGGAAATACCGCCAATCACCACAAGGGTTGATTCCTTGGACATATTCATCCAGATAATCCTGCTTACCGTTACAACCCTTACAGGATACTTCATACTAAAGGAACTTCTTGACAGCGGCGTCTGGGGCCTTGTCGGGGCGACATGCGGACTGATCCTCGGTTATGCCATCCTGAAGATCGAACTGAAGCTTCGGGACATATCCCTCAAGATCATTCTCGGAAGCCTTACGGGGGTCGTCGTGAGCCTTTTCGTGGCCAATCTCTTTGTGTCCCGCCTCCTTCTCGCTCTCATCAAGGACATCCCCATCACGCTTCCCATCTACGTCCTCTTCTACTTCGTCATGGGCTATCTCGGCTTTGTCCTCGGAAAAGAGAAGTCGAAGACGCTTGACCTTTCCAGGGTGCCCCTCTTCGACCGCCTGGAGGAGGACAAGGACATCAAGCTCCTCGATACGAGCACGATCATAGACGGGCGAATAGCGGATATATGCGAGACCGGTTTCATACAGGGGACTTTTGTCATTCCTCAATTTGTCCTCTACGAGTTACAGCACGTCGCGGACCATCAGGACCCTGTGAAAAGGACCCGCGGGCGGCGCGGTCTCGATGTTCTTCACCGGTTGCAGAAACAGACATTCCTGAACGTCAGGATCGTGGATTACGATTTCCCCAAGTTGAAGGATGTGGACACAAAGCTCATCGCGCTTGCGAAAAGACTGGGGGGGAAGATCGTAACCAACGATTACAACCTTAACAAGGTCGCCGAACTGCAAGGCATCGAGGTCCTCAATATGAACCAGCTTGCCATGTCCCTTCGGCCCGCGCTTCTTCCCGGCGAACAGATGAACATAAAAGTGCTCCGGGAAGGCAAAGAGCAGGGCCAGGGCATCGGATATCTCGATGACGGGACTATGGTGGTTGTCGACGATGCCAGAAAATATCTCGGCAAGACTGTCGACATCGTAGTCACAAGCGTCCTGCAGACGACCTCGGGGCGTATGATCTTCTCGAGGCTCAAGGGGGAGACAGAGAAGGATTACATCTTCCCCGACGAATATCAATTAGAAGAACAGGCGTGACAACAACATGAGAACAATCGCGATCATTCTTGCCGGCGGCGCAGGAAAAAGAATGGGCACCGCCACGAACAAACAGTTCCTGCTAATCGAGAACAAGCCCATTATCGTACACACTCTGCAGATATTCGAGAATTGCCGGGCCGTGGACGGCATCTATCTTGTCGTCAACCAGAAGGACCTGCCTCTCATCCAGGAAGAAATACTGGAGACATACAAGTTCAACAAGATCATGAAGCTCGTCATCGGCGGCAAGCTCAGGCAGGATTCGGTGAGGAACGGGCTGGAGGCCATCGAGCATCCCTGTGACATCGTCGTCATACACGATGGAGCCCGGCCTTTCATCTCACCTGCCTTCATCGAAAAGGGCATTTTCCTTATGGAGATGTACGATGCCGTCATACCGGCATTGCCCATGAAGGACACGGTGAAGGTCATCTCCAAGGAAGGATTCGTGGTGAAGACCCTGGAGCGTGACTCCCTCTGGCATGTGCAGACCCCCCAGACGTTCAAACACTCTCTTATTACGAAGGCCTACCGGGAGGGCATGGCCAAAAAGCATTATGGCTATGACGACGCAACGTTCATCGAGCATATGGGAAAAAAGGTGAAGGTCATAGAGGGCTCTCCCTACAATATGAAGATTACCACACCCGAGGACCTCACCATCGCGAGAGGTTTACTTTCTCAGCTCAAAGGGAACCTATGAGGATAGGGATAGGGTTCGACGTCCACCGGCTGACGGATGGCAGACGGCTTGTCCTGGGAGGCATAGAGGTCCCCTTCAAAAAAGGTCTTCTCGGACATTCCGACGGTGATGTCCTCCTCCATGCCATCAGTGACGCGATACTGGGCGCCCTCTCTGAGGGCGATATCGGGGCCCATTTCCCCGATACCGACAGGAACACCGAAGGCATGGACAGCACCGTGATACTTGGCCGGGTTTGTGCGATAGCCCGCGGGCGGGGCTATCGGGTCGTCAACGTCGACAGTGTCGTCGTGGCCCAGGAGCCGAAGATAGCACCATACCGGGAGGCGATGAAGGAGAGGATCGCCGAGGTCCTGTCCATCAATGCCGGAATGGTAGGCCTGAAGGGCAAGACAACGGAGGGTTTGGGGTTCACCGGCCGGGGCGAAGGGATCGCCGCGCACTCCGTTGTTTTGCTGGAAAATATCTAAAGCCGGTATGTATTCCGAATCTCCAGGATATGTGAGGCGAAGATGGTACGGGTAAGGTTCGCCCCGAGCCCGACGGGGCATCTCCACGTGGGGAATGCAAAGACCGCCCTCTTCAACTGGCTCTTTGCCAGGAAGAACGGAGGGTCCTTTGTTCTGCGGATGGAGGACACCGACGTCGAACGCTCCGATGCCCTATACGAGCGGTCCATCACGGACGACCTCACCTGGCTCGGGATCACCTGGGACGAGGGCCCGCTGCGCCAATCCGACCGTCTTGACATCTACAGGTCTCATGCCCTGACCCTCCTCGAGAAGGGTCTTGCCTACCCGTGCTTCTGCGGCGAAGAAGAACTTGCCGCCGCGAGACAGAGATCGCTTTCGCGGGGCGAGCCGCCGAGATACAATGGAAAATGCCGGGACCTTGCCGTCGATGAAGCCATGAGACTCGAAGCCGAGGGACGGCCCTTTACCCTTCGCTTTCGCTCCGACAACAAGCCCATCACGTTCCATGACGGTATACGGGGAGAGCTTTCATTCCCGAGGGGCCACGTGGACGATCTCATTATCCTGAGAAGGGACGGCACAGCGACATACAACCTCGCCGTGGTCGTTGACGACATGCTCATGGGGATCACCCACGTCATACGGGGAGGCGATCATATCTCGAACACGCCGAAGCAGATAGCCCTCATTAATGCGCTGGGAGATGAGCCCCCGAAATACGCGCATCACTCCCTTCTCATCGGCTCCGACCGCAAACCTCTCAGCAAGCGACACGGCGCAACGCGCGTCATGGATTTCCGTTCCATGGGAATAGTGAGCGAGGCGCTGGTGAACTTCCTGTGCACGATGGGTCGAAGTGTTGCCGCGGAGATAATGGACAGGGAGGAACTGATCCGGACCTTTTCCCTTGACTCTATTTCCGGTTCGGACAATATTTTCGATATGGAGAAACTTCTCTGGTTCAACAGGGAGTATCTGAAGCATATGCCGCTTAGCGATCTCATCGACAGGGCGGGGATCGATGCGTCCGTGCCGGCGAGGGTGTCCGCCGTGCGTGAGAATGCCTCCACGCTCAACGACCTCAGGGAATACATGGAGATATTCGACAGGGCGGACTTGAAGGAAAGCGCGCTTCGCTATCTCATGAAGATGAGCGCCGCCGGGGAGATGGGCAGCGCCATGAAGAAGCTCCTCGCAGGCAGGGATGGGCTTACCTTCGATGAACTCACCGGTGCCCTGGTGAAGCCCCCGGACCTCAAGAAAAAAGATTTGTTCATGATCTTGAGGGCCTTCATCACGGGAAGGCCCGACGGCCCGCCCCTCAAGGATGTTTTCCCTCTCATTCCCGCCCGCGTCATAACAGGTCGTATCGATGCCTATCTCAACGTCAGACACCAAGGATAGCCGTCCTGTGGAAACCGACGGGAGGCAGGGCATAAAGGAAAAGGCGGCGGAGCTCTACATCTTCGTAAAGTCCGTTTTTCGCAGCCTGTCGCTGAGGACACAGCTCCTTCTCATCCTCCTTTTCCTCCTGCTCATATCCATCGGCTCACTGACCATCATTTACACGAGGGCCGAAGAGGCGCTTCTCGACAAGGTCGGAGAGAATATCGACGATATCACCAGGGCCATCCAGATAAGCGTCGAAGAATTGACCTACCGCGGGGATTCCACGGCCAGGCTAAAGAGTTACGTAGATATGCTCAACAAGAAGGGCATCAAGGAAATCTCCATTGTGAGCGACAAGTCGGAGGTCATCGCCAGCTCCGATCCCAGGAAGATCGGCACCACGCAGAAACCGACGGACAGAAGACCGGCCGCCCGGAAAAAGGACCTCATGATCACGGCGCGCCTCGGCGACGAACATCGCAGCGGCACCCAGCGGCTCTACAATATCATCATGCCTGTTGCAATCAAGGGTCAGAACATCGGGTACATCCATATCAATATGGCCCTCGACGACTACCGTCTCTTGCAGAACCGCAACCAGATCAAGAGGATCCTCAGCATGATCTTCGCCTTCACCATCGGCATCATCGTGTGCCTCGTCATTGCCGATAAATACACGGAGCCGATAAAACGAATAGCCATGGCGAGCAGGAAGATAGCCATGGGTGAGCTTGTCAAGATCAGGGCGACGGACCGCAAGGATGAGATCGGCACCCTGGTGACGAGCTTCAACGAGATGGTTGAGAAGCTCGACGAGCAGAAGGGACTGGAGGAAAAACTAAAAAAATCGGACCAGCTTTCGCTCATCGGGCAGCTTTCCTCGGGGATCGCCC